>Ga0129317_1000082_pt1 | contig 115087 bp, 119 predicted proteins | sample Cm1ome_FD_94430 | JGI IMG/M metagenome (GOLD analysis project Ga0129317, IMG submission 94430) | Eastern black-and-white colobus group fecal microbial communities from Wisconsin, USA - Cm1105 metagenome | ecosystem: Host-associated > Mammals > Digestive system > Large intestine > Fecal...
CAAAATGCTACGCATTTCGTCGGTGTGGCGTATCCGCCAAATAAAATTTCAAAAACAGGCTTAAAAATGCAAGCATTTTCCGCCTGTTTTATGAAATTTTGCCTGGCTCTGAACAGTTACAAATACTGACAGACATTTTCGCATTTTTTAAGCCACAGTATAAGCCCCCAGGGGGGATATTGCTTATTCATTCTTTTCATCTGTATTTTCCATTTTGGAATACCAGAAAATCCGAATCTGTAAAGTATGTTAAAATTCAAAAGGAGAACAGTTCTTACTGTTCTCCTGACAAAAGCTTTCTTATCTTGTCTGATTTGATTTATTTCTTTATTTCATGGCAAAACTTCCTGCCTCAGCTGTGAAACTGCATATAATCGAATAAGCTGATCTGCCCCTCGATCTTTGGATCCACCGGCCTGAAGCATTCCGTCTTGTCTTGTTGTTTTATTTCTTTTTGCAGTTTTTTCTCCTTCTCCTGTACACTTCCCACGCCCTGTTTTCCAGCTGCGTATCGCCCCTTTTCATCCAGAATTCCCTTCGCCTGATAGTTCTCTACGATTGCAAGAGCCTCTGTACTGGATAGATGAAAGAACATCATCAGCGTAGAAAACCGCAAACTTCCACGCTGACGGATAAGTTCCATAATCGCTTCCTCTGTTAACTGTTGTGCATCACATCGACACATTTTTTCACATCCCTGCTTCTGCTCCGCAAAATCATTCCAGGCATGTCTCCCGGTTTCCGAAGGTATATCCGGATTCCAAAGAGGTCTTCCATATCTTTTACAGCGCTTTCTTTGCATCATCCTCACTCGCAAACGGTCCCGGTACAACGCGAATACCACGATGATTTCCGAAATAATCCCGGTCAAAGCGAATCTTCGTGCCATCCGGATTTTCAAACGGCTGCTCCGGCTCAAATGCCATTCCGAGCACATCCGTATCGATCATACGATCTGAAAAATCAGCTACCATTTCATAAAGATTCGTATTCAGGTAATACTGCCCGTCTTTTTCCTCCAGCTCCACCGTGACCGGATTCCGGTTTTCAGTCAAGCCGTTCTTTTCATGCTTCCACGCCTTCGCTCCGGCAAGATAAACATTTCCTTCACTCCATACCGGGAGGTGACCGAAATGTGCCGTCTCCAGTTTCTTCATATCAGCAGGTCTCGTAAAATCAAACTGCGCATCCCATTCTTCTTTCGTTGGGTATTCATCAAACATCCACGTGCCGGCCAGACGGTTCTCACAGTCGAATCCGTCATCTGAATCGTGCGGCGTGATGATGTCCTCTGACGGCCATTTCTGTACGAAAATATTATTATAGAAGCGGTCGTCTCCGTGCAGAATTGTCATAAAGCCCATAACCTCCGTACGATGCGGCATATGGTACGGCGTATAGCGCCAGTCTGTTCCGCTACCGACACAGGTAAGTGCGCCGCAGATCAGATTGTGTACCATTGCAACGCCCTGAGTAGCAAAGCGAAGACTTGCATCGGAAAGCAGGATATTGTTATCGATCAATGTCGGACCGTGGCTGACCTCCACAAAAATATCCTGCGACATCATGCCTCCTTTGAGCGGTTTGGCAAATGCCGGACGCTGATTATCATGGAGCAGGTTCTGAGAAAGTCTTGTTCCCTGCGCTTCCCAGTCACACCAGATTCCCATCGTGCAGTGATGAATATGATTGCGGCGCATAACCACATCGATTGCCGCATGCATTTTAATTCCCGCAATCTCCGCACCGCCCTGCTCCATCATGTTATTGATATGATGAATGTGATTGTCCTCGATCACGCTGAACACACCGCCCATCCGGCCGATGATTCCTCCCTGCTCACAGTGGTGGATATTATTCCGGCGGATGATATGGCTGCCTATATTTTCCTTCAGCCATCCATGGTACTGGCCGCGGCATACGGCGTCACGCTCCATCTGTGTCGGGCTTTTTACCTGCTTATAAGTAAAATAATGGTTGTTATCCGGATCAAGATATTTGCCAAGTGAAATACCTGCACACTTGCTGTTCGAGATCTCGCAGTCCTCAATGATCCAGCCCTTGCTCCAGTGCGGCCCGATCATACCGTCCTGGAATGCCGCAGGCGGAGCCCATGTGGTCGCTGCCTTCTCAACCTTAAAGCCACTGACTGTCAGATAGCCAACACCGGTCTTTGACGGGAAAAAGCACTCCCGGCGTACATTGATCTCCACATGTTCCGCATTCGGATCTGTGCCACGGAAATTTGCGTAAAGAACTGTCTCATCCGTCTTCTCATCCTGCTGTGTGTACCATTTGTATCTTGATTCCTCCGGTACCCAGCTGCACTCATAAATGTCTCCTTTTAAGCACTCCTCCAGCGTCGCTGTCTCATACAGCGCACGGTCGTTGAGATACACACAGCCCGTATGCTTGTCTGCCTTTGCAAAATACCAGTCGCCGTACACATACGTCGTATATGGATTGTACGCACCGAAGGTGCTGTTCGGAACACGGCACACCCATGTCGTACCCTCATATTTTTTCCAGCCCTTTACCTCCTCTGCACCTGTGATCACGGCTCCAAGCGGCTGCGTACTGCGATAGGTGATGCGGTTTTCCTGCGTACCTGCATTGGTCGGGTCTACGTATTCCCGGTAAATTCCCGGCGCTACCAGCACCTCATCACCCGGCTGTGCGATAGCTGCTGCATCCTGAATATGTCGAAACGGCATTTCATGGCTGCCGTTTCCATCTCTGCCTGCGTTAATATCTACATAATATTTCATTGGCATCTGCCTCCCTTTGTATTTCGTCCAGTATATCATTTCGTAAATAACGATGTACCGGCTCTAAGCTGTAACAAATTATAGCATGCCTGTAAATAAAACGCCACTATAAAAGAGACCTATCCTTCTCGTTTCGGTACGCTGCTTTTCTTCATCACAAGCGCACACAACGTTACCGTAAGCGGCACCGAAAGCACAATCCCGAAGCTTCCGGAAAGCCCCTGCATGATCGCAATGCCGATATTATTGGAATTGATGATCTGCTGATACGGAAGATCATACGCATAATCAAGCAGCAGAGTGCTTGTGCTCGTTCCTGCGAACGCCAGAATCAGCGTATTGCTATCCGTTCCCATCATATCCCGTCCGACCCGCATACCGGAAAGCCACAGCTCCCGCATGCCAAGGTTCGGGTTCTGCTTTGTAATCTCTTCCATTGCACTGGAGACTGACATTGCCACATCCATCGTTGCGCCAAGCGCAGAGATCAGAAGTCCCGAAAAAAGAAGTCCGCCCACCTGGATTCCATCTGTGTTCCACAAGGTCAGCAGCGTCTCGATATCTGAGACATTATAACCGGAAATCCCGGAAGCTTTACTGAAAACAAGCGCCGTGATACCGGCACAAAGAATTCCTGCGATTGTTCCTCCGATCGCGCAGATGGTTTTTCCGGCTGTTCCTCCGATCAGATACATTGTCACAAGCGTTGTGATAAAGCAGACAAATACAGCGATCCAAAACGGAGAATATCCCTGATAAATCAGCGGGATGTATAGAAAAATCACACTGATAAATGTAAAAACAAGTCCAAGGCTTCCTCTTACCCCCTGCTTTCCTCCAATCACACACAGCAGCAAAAGGTACAGCGCCGCAAAAATATAAATCACCCATTCCCGGTCCTGTGTATATACGCTGGCGATTGTCGTCTCCCCCGCCACGCTCTGCATTACAATAACGTGCATTCCCGGCGTGCAGCCTGCTCCAAAAAGATATCCGGAGCTGCTGGTCACTTCCAGCGTTTCTCCCTTTCGCACACCTGTTTGCATTTTCACTTTTACCGTCTGCTGTCCGACTCTTGAGCCATCCGCCTGAAGGTTATCGGTAATAATTTCCTCTACCACTGCTTTTTCAAAGGTCTGTCCGTTTCTGCTGACAAGTGCGGTTTTGGTCACCTGATTTACCCGGATGACCAAAACCGCAAGGAGTATCAGCAAAAGAAACGAGATCAGCTTTTTTCGATTTTTCCGAAGCATATTTACGCGTCTTCCTCTGCTTTCTATGTAAAGCGGACATTTGCAATCCGCTTTTGTTTATTTCGTCTTTGTGATCGTGAAGGTATCGTCGATTGTCTCTACCGTACCGTCGTCCGTAATCTGATATGCATCTACGGAAAAGGTATCCTTCGTCAGTGTGATCACAGAGTAGCTCGGCAGCCAGTTTTGGCTTCTTGCTGCGATATAATCCTGCTGCTGTGCGATCAGCTCATAGAACTTGGAACCACTTGCTGAGTTGGCCGTCAGATACAGGATTCCTTCCGGATCCGTCACACTGTTTCCATCGATATCCTCGATGGTATAGCAGAGATTATCCTGCTGGAACGCATCCTTTGCTGCAACGGCATCTGCATCGCCTTCCTCCGGATTCAGTTCTATCTTTTCACCGGTTTCTGTATTCGTTGCATGCTCCCAGTCATAATCGCTTCCGTCTTCCGTCAGGGAGAACTCATACTTTCCGTGAGTCTGGCCATCACCATAAAGCAGCTTGGAACGGCTGTAGGTGTGGTCGTGTCCCTGCAGTACCACATCGATATCGTTTGCATCGAAGATCGGGGTTAACTGCGTACGAAGGATCATACCGTCTGTATCGGAGTGATCCAGACCTGTTCCATAAATATCCTGATGCATCGTTACAATTTTCCATGCTGCATCCGGATCCGATGCAACTGCCTCCTCGATTGCCTGCTGATGCTCTGCCACGTTATAATTGTTTGTATTCAGCACGATAAACAGTCCGTCACCGTAAGAGTAATAATAGTCACCGCCCGCTGCCGTGGTACCAAGCTCTGTCGCATTCGGATTATTGAAATGATACATATAATCCTCATTCAGAGAATCATGGTTTCCGATCGTAGTTGCAACAGCAAGTCCGGAGAGAACCTCAGAATCAAGGTATGCCGCATATTCCTCTTCCTTTGGCTTTCCGGTCTTGTTTACCTGATCTCCTGCAGAGATTACAAAGTTCAGGTCTGCGTTCTGCTGCGCTGCAGTCTGCAACGTACGGTTCCATGCAAATCCGTCATTCTCTGCAGCCGTATTTGCAGCTCCATCATCATTTACAAGTTCACCGTCTCCCTGCGGCTGTCCCTTTGAAGCTCCGATCTGCGGATCGCCGACATAAAGGATTTTTACCGTATCAAGATTACCTGTTTTATATTCTGCGGCTTCTGTCTGCTCACCGTTCTTTTCTACGGTGTAATAGTAAGTCGTATCTGGCTTCAGACCGGTAACGGTTACATGATTATAATCATAAGCTGTGCCGCCTGTCAGATCCGTATTGACCGCTCCGCTCTCTCCGGTAAAGGCTTCCAGATTTGCCTGATCCGTTCCAAAATGTACTACCGGTGTCGCTTCACTTCCTGTATTTTCGCTGTACCATGCGAAATTCAGCTGTGTCTCATCTGCTCCCGGCGTAATGGAAACCTTCGTAAAGTCAGCAGCAGTTTCCTCCCACTGATCCTGCCATGTGCTCCATGCCTCTGCTGTTCCGGTCTTACTGGAATCATTATAATGATCTGTCGATGCAAACGCTGCCGGACAAGATGAAAATACTCCGGCGATAGTGAGTGCAGTGATTACAGCGATATAATTTTTTCTTTTCATGGTCTTCCATGAACCTCTCTTTCTGACTTTGGCGGTTTTTCAGACCGCTTCTTTTTTCTTCTTCATTTTCTTCTTCTCGTCACGGAGATTCACTGGCGCCTCCCGAAGTTCCGATGACAGTGCGGAGTATAGCACCGAAAAACAGGCAGTTCAATAGACTTTGCAATCATTTTAGAAAATTTTACATAATCTATGAATATTGCTTACACAAATCAGAGATGGTATATGAAACCATTACAGAAACAATGATTTTTCCCACTTCCTAAGATTCCCTCATCCTCTGCTTTACAAGGTCTCTGCTGCCCTTTATAATATGATGTAAGTGTCAAAAGTATAAATTGCGTTTGTGCTCGCACAAATGAGCAATTTATACTTATTGACACGCCGAACACCGAAAAAGGTAAAAATTCCCAAAACCGACCACTACGATATGAAAGGAACTTACATATGAAATTTTCATCTATTTCGCTTTATGCATCGCTACTTTGCATAGCGCTCCTTCCATGCAACGTTTCCGCCAAAAATACATCCCGCATCGAAACGGTTCCCGGTATTTATGAGCTTGCTTCCGCGCTCGATCTTGATTTTCTCATAGACGTGCGCACCTGTACACAGACAGATGAAGCAACAGAAAATACCGACCGTACGCTGCAACTTTTTACGGCACAGGATGTCAATCAGCAAAGATTTTACATCGATCAGCTTTCTACCGGAAAATATCGCATTTCTTCTCTGAATTCCGGCTGGTATCTTTCTTCTGCTTCGCAGGATTCGCTCTCCGGCGATCATACAGATTCCGGTATATCAGAACTGACACCGGCTCTGGTCGACTTCGATACCGCAAAGGATCAGGATACCGTTACCGCTTTGAACTGGGCAATTCAGGATGCAGGAAACGGCTACGTCTATCTGTCCTGCAGCCACCAATATCTCACTGCTGATGATGACCGGGCTTACCTTGGCGGCAGTCTTTCTCTTCAGTCCTTTACCGGGGACGCAAACCAGAAATGGCTGCTTAGAAGAAGCCGGATTTCGTCACGGGCAAATGCCGATACGGACTTTTACAATCCGTATGAAGAAGGTGGAAAATACGCAGGGCTCCGCCTCTCCATGTGGTTTGGCACAAAAAAAGAGACACTCACCGCTGACACGCTTGCATCCTGGATCTCAGACGAAGAGCACCGTATTTCTCTGAATTCTGATGCCTGCCTTACTTACGTGAAAACGCTCGCAGAAAAATACGATACCCAGGGACATCCACGTCAGTTTACAACAACAGAAGGCAGTACGATCACACTTTCCAGAGGTGATTTCGGCTGGAAGCTAGATGAGGAAAAAACGGCACAGCTGCTTCTTGAAGAAGTTCAGTCTTCCTCCTCTTCCAGATTCATCACTCCCATCTGGAGTCATAAGGGCATTTCCTTTGAAGCAGGAAACGATATCGGCGACACCTACGTGGAAATTGACCTGACCAACCAGAAGGTCTGGCTGTATAAGGATGGGAAAAAGCTGCTCGCTACGGAATGCGTCACCGGTACTTACGGAACAGACAGGCAGACGCCGGGCGGTGTTTATTCCATCTATTACCGCCAATCCCCAGCTGTACTCCGCGGTCCGGGCTATGCTTCTCCTGTCCAGTACTGGATGGCATTCAACGGCGGCATCGGACTGCACGATGCGAACTGGCGCAGCACATTCGGCGGTGATATCTACAAGACAAATGGTTCCCATGGCTGCGTAAACCTTCCAACAGAGGCGGCAAAGAAAATTTACACAGAAACGTATATCGGATATCCGGTGGTATGCTATAATTAAACCTCTGAAATGAAAGCCTGCCCCACAGTCAGACTCCTCGCAAAGCGGAGTCACTCTGATTCTGTTACCAACAAAGTCCAGGCGTACTGCTTGTTGTTCCTCACAACTAAAGCAGTACGCCTGGACTTCTCTGTTATCTGTTATAATTATCTGTTATAATTATCTGTTATCACTACCTGTTATAAGCAGTAAAACGCATACTGGATCTCTTTTTCACTCAAACGGTATTTTTCCAAAAGCTCCGGTCCGCACGAAGCAGATCCGATGCCCGAAACCTTATAATCAATCCGCACATGAGTTTTATCGCTCTTTTTCAGCTCATCAATGTGCATTGCAGAAGTCAGCATCTCTGCTGAATAATGCGAAACATGAAATTCAAAATCTCCGGCAAACCGAAGTGAATCCTGAATCTCCAGCCATTTCGTCTTCGTATGATTGCCATGCTCCTGCGGCATGATATAGTTCACATACTGCTCATCTGCGCTGCTCCTGAATCTTCCCATCCGTGCACTTCGGCTCATATCACAGTAATTTTCCAGCTCTCCCATACCAAAATACTCGAACTGTTCTGCTTCATACGGTAGGAAGTATTCCATTCCAAACCGCGGCAGCCAGATGCAGCGGTCCGCCACCTGCGCATGGATTTCTGTCTTCAGTCCTTTCTCCCATAAAGAATACGTAATCTCAAACTGTGCAAACGGCATACGGGATACACCGGCAAGGCTGCCTTTTACCTTCACTTGCTGCCCTTCTGTCTTTACTTCATATACCTTTGTGAAAAGGCGGTTAAAGTTTTCACCCTCCCAGATATTATACCAGCCCCACTTCGATTTGATATTGCGGTCGTTATCCGTCGGCGCACGCCATACCGAAAGCTGACACGGAGCAGCCAGAAGCTCTTTTCCTTCCCGTCTGACACTCTCCAGCATACCGCTGTGACGTGAAATGGCATAAGAGGTTGTTTCATCCGTGAGAATCACCCGATGCGTATTTTCTGACACTGCTGCTGAAACCGGCTTATTTTCTTCTGTCACTTTTTTTGAAGGAAGCTCCAGCTGTACCATTGCTGTTTCATAGCCGGTACCGTCATACAGATAGCACGTTACATAGGCACCGAGCTTTGTCTGCTTTGGAATACATACTTCAAGCTCCATCTCCTCCTTTGGCTCAAGCTCCAGCGTCAGGGTCTGCTCGCAAATCTGCGCACCATCATTCTCAACAACATAACGGAACGTAAATTCGTTCAGATTCGTAAAATCATACAGATTCTTTACGATCAGCCTACTGCCCTCCAAATGGCAGGAAAGATACTGATATGCACGCTTCGCCTCATAGGAGCCGGCCTTAAAGCTGCGGTCGGCAAACACCAGACCATCACAGCAGAAATTTCCATCGTGCGTCATTTCGCCCTCAAAATCTCCGCCATAGCGCGGTACGCCGTCTACAATGACTGTATGATCTGCCCACTCCCAGATACAGCCTCCGATCAGCTTCGGATACTGATAAATGACCTCCCAGTAATCACAGACATCTCCAGGTCCGTTTCCCATCGCATGCGAATACTCACACATAAAATACGGATGACGGAACGTTTCATCCTCTGCATGCGCCCTGATTTCTTCTACCTCCGGGTACATTCTGGAAAAAAGATCCGGCTGATCGGCAAACTCCGGAATATTCTGCTCCTCAGAGATCCGTGTCGCATCCTCACAGTGGATCAGTCGCTTTTTATCGGTCTTTCGCAGATATTCGATCATCCTTCGATGATTCGTACCAAATCCACTCTCATTTCCAAGCGACCAGGAAAAAATACATGTATGATTTTTATCACGATTGTAGGAACGTTCCATACGCTCTGTAAACGCGCGCTCCCACTCCTTCTGGTTACAGATCCACTCCGGATTGTTTACCACATCATAGCCGTTTCCGCCCGGACAGCGATTGACAAAGCCATGCATCTCGCTGTCGTTTTCCAGCATGACATAAAAGCCCAGTTCATCACACAGGTTCAAAAAACGCGGTGTCGGAGGATAATGTGAGGTACGGATCGTATTAATATTCAGCTTTTTCATCTGCAGAAGATCGGTCAGGATATCCTCTTCCGTCATACACCAGCCGGTATGCGGATTCGTATCGTGATGGTTCACGCCTTTCAGCTTCACCATTGTGCCATTGACATAAAACGCAAGATCCTCTCCTATGGTATAGGAAACAAACCCTGTCTTTTGCGTAATGACTTCACCCAGGTCCTCAAATCGCAATGTATAAAGATACGGTTTTTCTGCATTCCACAGCTTCGGATCTGTAACAGTAAAGACTACGGTATCCTCTGCTTTTTCTGATCCAAGAAGCAGATCTCCATCGTAAAGGGAAACCTCCGCACAGCCTCCATTTCCGCCGCCCGCAACCCGGTCAAATTTTACAAGGATCTGATTCTTTTCTGTCTCAATATGAATATCACGGATATGGCCCTGCGGTCTCGACAAAAGATAAACATCACGGAAAATACCATTGAAGCGAAGGAAATCCTGATCCTCCAGATAGCTTCCGCTGCACCATTTGCGCACCTTCGCCGTCACCGTATTTTCTCCTTCCGATACGAACGCAGAAATATCAAATTCTGCCTGCAGATGGCTGCCCTGTGAATACCCCACATACCGTTGGTTCACATAAAGCTCAAGGCAGGAGGAAACTCCCTCAAAAACAAGATAATGCTTCCGTCCGGTATCTGCCACCTTAAATGTCCGTTCATAAACCCCCATCGGATTTTCGTCCGGCACGTAAGGCGGATCCACCGGATACGGATAACAGACATTCGCATAATTCGGATGTCCATAGCCCTGCAGCTGCCAGCATGATGGCACCTGGATTTCCTCCCAGGACTTTTCCTCCAGTTCCTCTTTGTAATCACAGTCATAATAGCGGAACTTCCACGTTCCGTTCAGCAAAGTATATCCTCCTTCATTTTCCGGAATATAATATGCTCTCTGCTTTTCTCTGTTTTCTGACAAATGCGTCAGATCTTCGTATTTTCGCATGCTATTCCTTCTCCTTTTTGTTTATTTCCCCCTTAACAATCATTATGTCAAACATATCATACTTTTCTGATTTTTACTATAGCAATTCAATAAAATAATGCAGGATTGCTATAGTACAGCATGCAAAAATTAAAAAACAATTGTTTTTCCCGTTCCGGCTGATTCATAGATCGCTTCGAGAACGCGTGTGACCACAAGTGCCTGCTCCGGCTTTACGGTAAGCTCCGCGCCGTCTGCCACTGCATGGTAAAAAATTCTCTGCTCTATATCATCCGGATTCTCCGGCATGCCGGTCGTAAGATCCGGCTTTTCGATACATTGACGACCGTAATGTACACGGTTGATCCGAAGTCCGTCTTTCATATCTGCCCCTGCTTTCGTACCGCACAGGAGCGTCTGCGCACCTTCCGCTTCCACCATATTCAAAGCCCAGGAAGATTCCAGAACGATCGTTGCTCCGTTTTTCATCTTGATAAATCCAAAGGCAGAATCCTCTACCGTAAATTTTGCAGGATCCCAGTCGCCCCAGCGGTTGCCGGTATTCGTCTGGTCTGCCAGCTTCTGAAATACGGAGCCTGTGACACTTTCCACCTCATAATTATCCATCATCCACAAAGTCATATCAAGTGCATGCGTTCCCATATCGATCAGCGGACCGCCGCCCTGCTTTTCTTTATCCAGAAATACGCCCCACGTCGGAACGGCTCTGCGGCGCACAGCCAATGCCTTGGCAAAATAAATTTCCCCAAGCTCTCCGGCATCGCAGGCCTGCTTCAAATACTGCGCATCTGCACGATATCGGCACTGATAGCCGATATTCAGAACCTTTCCGGTACGATGCGCTGTCTCGACCATCGCTTTGGCCTCCGCATACGTTTTAGCCATCGGCTTTTCGCACATCACGTGCTTACCGGATTCCATTGCCGCAATGCTCACCTCGGCATGCGTACTGTTCGGCGTGAGCACGTAAACGACATCCAGATCCTCTTTTAATAATTCCTTATAGTCCGTATAAACCCTGGCATCCGCCGTTCCGTACGACTCCTTTGCAGTCTGCGCACGTTCTTTAAACAAATCACAAAAGGCTATGATCTCAAAATTTCCGTTTCTCTGAATCGCCGGAAGATGCTTATCATTTGCAATGCCGCTGCATCCGACGATTCCCGCTTTTAATTTTTTCATATTTCCTGCCTGTTCCTAAAATAAATATTATCGAATCTCCGACTTATCAGAATTCCTTATCTTCTTGCCAATTCCTTTGTGATATCCTCCCATGTCACACCACGCTCTGCCATGAGCACCATCACATGATACAGGAAATCTGAAATCTCATATTTAATCTCCTCCGGATCCGGATTCTTGGCTGCGATAATGATCTCCGTTGCCTCTTCGCCCACCTTCTTCAGAATCTTATCAATTCCCTTATCAAACAGATAATTCGTGTAAGACCCCTCCTTTGGGTGGAGCTTCCGGTCTTCAATCACACCGTAAACGTCCTCAAATACCTTCAGCGGATTCGTCTCATCGTATTCCTTTTTCAGGATCGTCTGATAGAAACAGCTGCGGTTTCCGGTGTGGCATGCCGCACCGATCTGATGTACCTTGGCAAGCAGCGTGTCCTTATCACAATCCACCTGCAGTTCCTTTACGTACTGAAAATGGCCCGATGTCAGACCTTTGATCCAAAGCTCCTGACGGCTGCGGCTGAAATACGTCATTCTGCCGCTGCGGATCGTTGTCTCAAAGGCCTCCTGATTCATATAGGCAACCATAAGAACTTCCTGTGTCTTATAATCCTGAACAACGACCGGCACCATACCATCGCTGTTTTTCTTCAGTTCATCCCAGGAAACGGAAGACTCATACGTATTCACTGAAATGCCGTTTTCCTTCAGTTCATGCTTCAGCTCCATAAACTCAAATCCCGGACTCCGAAATGCCGTACAGCAGATGCCAAGTGCAGAAGGCAGCTGCAGAAAGCACTCTGCCTCTTTCATTAGCTGACCGGAAGTGCAACACGGCACCGTCTGCTTCGCAGAATCGTTTTTCTGTGCATCCTCCAGATCAGTACCCGAACCTTCCTCCCATGCCGGTACTGCAAGAACCGGCAGTTCCTCATACGCCTTTGCCTCCTCCGTCGCCTTTTTGGCAAATGCAAGATCTGAAAGTGTAATAATCCCTCCAAGCAAAGAACCGTGGATGACGGCCTCTCCAAGCTCCTCTTCGGTTCTGACGCAGGCCAGAATTTTCTCCTTTCCGAATTTGGAGGACACTTCATGCGTCAGCTCAATATTTCCCTCTTTGGCATAATTCAAAAAGACCTTCTGGCATCCGGCATAGATCAGCTTTTTTACATCCTCCATCCGACGGATATTGCCGCCTCCGTAGATTGGAAGATCCATTGCGCGTGCCATCTCCTTGATCTGAGCGATTGAAACGTCGTGCTGCGCATCGCCTGACGAAAAATCAAATACCAGCACCGCATCTGCCCCATGGTTGCTCGCATCCACCGCAAGAGCCGCAGCGTCTCCGCTGCCATACGGCTTATTACCTGCCGGATCGGACACTGCTTTTCCGTTTTTCAGATAGACCGGTACTACCAGCTCTTTTTCATACATAAAGCGCTCCCGCCTTTCTTTTTTCATTTTTTCTGCGACTTTTCTGATTTGTCCCGTTCTTCGGCTTCCTACAGGCTTCCTTTCGTTGACAGCACATCCTGAATACGGGGATCATAGCTCACTGCCTCATCAAGTGCCTTCGCAAACGCCTTGAACATTCCCTCTGCCATGTGATGATTGTTTCCCGGACTTATCATTTTGAAATGCAGATTCATTGCTGCACTGTAGGAAACGGCATAGAAAAACTCACGTACCATCTCCGTATCCATTGCTCCGATGCGCTCTGCCGTAAATTCCGCATCACTGCGGTAATACGGCCGACCACCCAGATCAATCGCACACAGTACCAGTACCTCATCCATCGGAAGGATCCTGCTTCCATAACGACGGATTCCCTTCTTATCTCCTGCCGCTTCCCGAATCGCCTGTCCAAGTACGATACCTGTATCCTCAATCGTATGATGACAGTCGACCTCCAGATCTCCGTCCACTTCCACTTCCAGGTCAAACAGACCATGGCGTGCAAAACCATTGAGCATATGGTCGAAAAAGCCAATTCCGGTACGGATCTCTGCCTTTCCCGTCCCATCCAAATCCAGACGAATCCTGATTTTCGTTTCTTTTGTATTTCTGACTACCTCGGCAATCCGATGTTCCATCGCACGCTTGCCCCTTTCCTTTTATCCCGAACGTAAAAACTTTCTGCTACGATGCTTTTATTTTTCAAACCTTACACGGATTGAATTTGCATGTGCTGTCAGCTTTTCTGCCTCTGCGAAAGTAATGATATCTTCATGGATCGGCTCCAGCGCTTCTTTTGAATAATAAACAATACTCGATTTTTTAATAAAGTCATCTACGGAAAGTGCAGAGAAAAATTTTGCTGTACCATTTGTCGGAAGCACATGATTCGGTCCTGCAAAGTAATCGCCAAGCGGCTCACTGCTGTATTCTCCGATAAAGATCGCACCTGCATTCCGTATCTTTGTCATCACTTCAAACGGATTGCGCGTCACAAGCTCCAGATGCTCCGAGGCAATGGAATTGACTGCATCAATCGCATCCTCCATCGTATCTGCAAGCAGGATAAAACCGTACTGATTCAATGATTTCTGAATAATCTCCGCTCTGGAGAGCGTCTTTAAAAATCTCTCGATCTCCTTTTGCACCTCTTGCGCAAGCGCCTCGCTCGTTGTCACAAGGATCGCGGAAGCCATCTCATCGTGCTCTGCCTGTGAGAGCAGGTCTGCAGCCACATAACGCGGGGTCGCACTGTCGTCTGCCAGCACCAGGATCTCACTTGGTCCTGCCACAGAATCGATGCTCACATGACCGTAAACCGCACGCTTTGCAAGTGCCACATAAATGTTGCCCGGTCCTGTGATTTTATCCGCTTTCGGAATGCTCTGCGTACCGTATGCCAATGCTGCAATCGCCTGTGCACCGCCAGCCTTGTAGATCTCATCCGTGCCCGCTTCATGTGCCGCCACCAGCGTAGAAGCCGGAATTTTTCCATCCTTTCCAGGCGGCGTTGTCATAACGATCCGTTCTACCCCTGCTACTTTTGCCGGTACTACGTTCATCAGAACAGAGGACGGATAAACTGCCTTTCCACCCGGCACATACACGCCCACCGTTCCAAGCGGAGTGATCTTCTGCCCGAGAATGGTTCCGTTTTCCGTTGTATCAAACCAGCTGTATTTTTTCTGCTTCTCATGATAGCTGCGGATATTTACCAGTGATTTGCGAATGACATCCAGAAGAGACGAATCCACTTCTGCATACGCCTCTTCTATTTCTTCTTTTGTCACACGGACCGTATCTGCCGTTATTTTTACACCGTCAAACTTTTCTGTATACGCAAAAAGCGCCTCATCTCCATGTTCCCGCACCTCCTGAATGATTGCGTTGACCCGCGCTTCAAACTCGCCGTAATTATTCGGGCTGCGCTTAAGCAAATGATTCAGAATGTCCTGTTTTGTTTCCTGTGTCAGTTTTACCAGCTTCATCGTCTCACTCCTCATTCTGCTTCACAGATCACACGGTTTACTTCCGACAAAAGCTTTGTGATCCGTTCATTTTCCATTCTCATACTCACGGGATTTACCACTACACGTGCCGACAGCGGACACACCTCTTCCAGCACGACCAGACCGTTTTCCCTTAAAGTAGAACCCGTCTCCACGATATCAACAATCACTTCGGAAAGCCCCACAATTGGCGCCAGCTCAATCGAACCGTTTAGTTTGATGATCTCCACTGTCTGATTTCGCTGATTATAAAAATAATCCTTGGCAATGTGCGGGTATTTTGTAGCCACACGGATCAGCTCCTGACCGTTTAACAAACTGCGCGCCGACTCCGGTCCGCAAACACACATCCGGCATTTTCCGAAACCAAGATCAAGCACCTCGTAAATCTTGCGGCCTTCCTCCAGGATCGTATCCTTTCCGACCACTCCAATGTCAGCCGCACCGTATTCTACATACGTTGGCACATCCGGTCCTTTTGCAAGAAAAAATCGAAGCCCAAGCTCTTCATTTACAAAAATCAGTTTTCTGGAATCCGGATCCTTCATCTCTTCGCAGGTAATTCCTGTCTGTTCCAAAAGCTCCAGCGTTTTTTTTGCAAGACGCCCTTTTGTAAGGGCAAACGTCAGATATCTCCTTTCTTTTTCCATATTCCGTCTCCCTCTACAATTCCACTACCAGCATACAGCCTTCCGCGTTTGCATAATCACGGCAACATTGCCTTGTACGCTCCGGTGTAATCCGAACCAGCTCCACCTCGATGCCGCGGCTGCGAAGTTCTGACGCACGGCGTACTGCCTCTTCCAGCTTCTCATTTTCATAAATAATCATACAGTGACTCGATGGCAGAGGCTGAGAAATCTTCTGACGTGACAGCGCATTCATCAGCTGATCGATCACCGCCACAAATCCAACTGCCGGTGCCGGCTTTCCAAACTGCTCCAGAAGTTTGTCATACCGTCCTCCCTTGATCACCGCATCGCCGGTACCGAAGGTATATCCACGGAATACAATGCCCGTATAATACCTGTATCCGCTGATCATGCCAAGATCAAAGGAAACATACTGCTCCACACCATAGATCTTCAAAATTTCCCATATCTCCCGAAGATGCTGCAGCGCCTTTTTCGCTTCCGGATTTTCTGTAAAGGTCTCTGCCCGGTCAAGAACCTCTTTTGTTCCAAACAGCGAGGTCAGCGAAGCAAACAGCGTCCGAAGCGAATCACTGACCGGCTGCTGTTCCACCAGCTTCTCCACACCGAATGTATTTTTATTTTTCAAAAGGGTTTTGAGTTCCTCCGTCGTCTGCGCGTCAAACCCGGCCTCCTGCACAAGAGCCCTGAAAAATCCGACGTGTCCGAGACTAATCTGAAACTCCTCCAGTCCCGATGCAAGCAGTGTCTGTACAACCAGCGCAATAACCTCTGCGTCTGCATCCGCACTGTCATCTCCGATCAGCTCTCCTCCGATCTGCGTCGTCTCTTTTAAACGTCCCTGGTAGCTCGAATTATTGATAAATGTATTCCCAAGATACGTCAGCCGTACTGCCATCGGTTCATTCAGAAAGTACTTCGTCGCCGCGCGTGCGATCGATGGTGTAAAATCGGGCCGCAGTACCAGTGTATTGCCCTCACGGTCAAAAAACTTGTAAAGCTCTCTGGAAGGCGTTGTACCGATCTCTTTACTGAACACATCAAAAAATTCAAAGGTCGGCGTCTCGATATCATGATACCCATAAGATCGGATTATCGCATGAAGGCGATCCTGCAATGCATGCTTCTGTTCGCATTCTCTGCTGTAAATATCACGGACTCCCTCCGGTGTATGTAAAATTTTCTGCATAAACAGCTCCTCTTTCCTGTACTTTAGTACTTCGCAGTGATAATTCTCTACCACGCGAAATAACTCACAAAATTATACGCAATTTTCTGCAGCTTGTCAATCCCTTGATTCCAGATCACGCGCCAGGCCATCCAGATATGGTACAAGTAATCCGTTCTTTGGCTCCAGATAATAATTCTGGTCAAGCTCCATATAGCGGAAGCTCTTTCTTCCTCCCTGCTTTGCTCTGGTCCAGAATTTCATCATATCCTTATATGGCAGATAAAAAAGCTCATTGCGCATACTGAAGAATAAAATCAGGAATGAAATTCCACCTTGTTTTTCAAATTCTCCCATGAACTTCACCTGGTGCTCATGGATATTCTGAAGTGCAAAGGTATCTGAAGTACATTCTTTCGCGTCAAAGCAGACCGGTACACCCTGCACTGCCCCGATATAATCGACGGTACTTTTCTGTTCAAAGTATGCCAGTGTAATATGCCGATGCTCCTTATCGATTTTAAGCGGTGTAATCGGTGTCGGAATCTTCTGGATCAGCGCCAGATTTTTTTCCAGATAAAGCTCATTCGTACGGTTGATCAGCTCCTCCAGTGTAGAGCCGCGCAGTCCTCTGGTATTCCAGGTTGCCATTTTTCTCCCCTTTTCATCCCGTATCCGTTCATTTCCTTCCGTCAAAACGCTTATTGAAGCAGCTCTTTTTCAAAAAAATTCAGAAACACAGCAGGCGGCGGTGCGGTAAATGTTTTCCCGGACAGATAAGCAAGCGCCCCTTCCATCTGCGGAAATTCCAGTCGCCATGCATGAAGCAGCTGATGCTTTACTCCCTGCTGCCTGCAGCGCATATTCCACTCCAAAATTCCATACTTCGGATCACCCAGAATCGGATGCCCGATTGAAGCAAGATGCGCCCGGATCTGATGACTCCGCCCGGTCAGAAGCAATACCTCCAGAAGTGTCTCCCGTCCATTTGATGCGATCACGCGGTACTTTGTCTCAATCGGCTGCGCCTCATCCTTTGGCTTTTCTTTTGAGATGCGTACCTGATTTGCAGTTCTGTCCTTCACCAGATACCCTTTGAGATGCTGGGTACCCTCCATTTTTCCTTTTACGATGCAGCAGTAATACTTATGCAGACTGCGGTCACGCAAAAGTGCACTCATCGTCTGCAGACCTGCCAGGCTTTTTCCGGCAATCAGAATACCGGTTGTGTTACGGTCCAGACGGTTGCATACCGATGGCCGGAAACTGCGCAGCTGTTCTTCCGTCACACTGCCATTTTCCAGAAGATGCGCCAGCAGATATTCCACTGCTGATACATCCTGCTGCTGTGCTTTCTGTGAAAGCATTCCAGCCGGCTTGTTCAGGAGCACTATGTTTTCATCCTCATACAACACCGGCAGTTTTTGGGGATCCACTCTCCCTTCAGCATCCGTTCTTCCGGCATCGCACCCCCGGCTTTTTCCATCCGGTACCGATATACTGCCCTGAAATTTTTCTATCGTCTCGTCAGCCAGAAACAGCTTCAGTTCATCTCCAAGCTGCAGGATCTCATTTCCCTGCATCTTTTTTCCGTTCAGCACAATATTTTTCTTGCGCATCATTTTATACAGAAAGCTCTTCGGTGCTTCCTTTAAATATTTGGCAAGCAGCTTGTCAGATCGCTGCCCTGCCTCATTCTTTGTAACAATAATCGCTTTCATTTTTTATTCCCATATTCCATCAATCATCCGATGCGCTGCGAAAGCTCCCAGAACGCAACTGCACTTGCTGCTGCCACATTCAGAGAATCCACATTATGTGACATTGGGATACGCACAGTATAATCACAGCCATCTATCGTCGCAGACGACAGCCCGTCGCCCTCCGTCCCAAGGATCACTGCAAGGCGTTCTTCTTTTTTGAGCCGCGGATCCGAAATGCTTACGGAATTCTCCCGCAAAGCCATCGATACTGTTTTGTATCCGAAGCTTCGAAGCAGCTCCAGACCGCCCTGCGGCCATGAAACACGTTCATCCAGATTCGTCCACGGTATCTGAAATACCGTTCCCATACTCACGCGCGCAGCTCTCCGATACAGTGGATTACTGCAATTATCACATAGCAGCACCGCATCCATGTTCAAAGCCGCCGCACTTCTGAAAATTGCTCCGACATTTGTCGGATTCACGACATGTTCCAATATCACGATTCGTCTGGCTTTCTGAAGAAGCGTCTCCGCACTTAAAAGAGGAAGACGGCGCATGGCGCACAGCATCCCTCGCGTCATCGGAAAACCAGTCAGATTCCGCAGCACCGCTTCTTGCGCCGTATAAACCGGCGTTTCCGGACATCTCTCCAGAATTCGGACTGCATCTGCCTCCAGGTGTTCGTCGTCTACCAAAAAAGAAATTGGCGGATATCCTGCATTTAATGCCCGCTCAATCACCTTCGGACTTTCTGCAATAAACATTCCCTTTTCCGGCTCATGGCGGTTCAGAAGCTGAATTTCATTCATTCTCGCATAGACATCCAGCTGTGGCGCCTGAAAATCAGTAATCGGGATTCTGTTCTGAATTATTTCCGACATAATGCCTCCTACAGACAGATTGCAAGCAGTATATGAAGCACCATCTCATCGCGGGTCAGCTCCGGATAACGCGGATCCGGTGTATAAGTGAGTCCTTCTCGCAGATGCTCCTGCTTTGCACAAATATCCTTTATCCGGTTCAGGTAATTTTTCATATCCTTCATCACCTTAACCTGCACCTCACCAAATCCGTTCGCCGTCAACAGCTTTTCGATGTGCTTTTCCAGCTTCGCCGGCTCGATCTTATCATCTGCCGTATAGCACACGACATGATCCCCGCAGACGACGAGTGCCCCGACATTCGTTGTATGCTCGTAGGCAGTAAAGATCATTTCATACGCCGCAGTCAGATTTCCGGCTGCTGCAGATACTGCCTCATATTCCTTTTGAGAAAACGATTTCTGCATTGCAATCATAATAAAGCCAACCATCGCCTGCGCAGCCGGAATGCAGCCAAGAATCGCTACAAAAGTAAACAGATTCAGTCTCGTCTTCGTCTGAATATAACCGGTGACATAAATCACAAGCGGAATTGCAAATGCAGCAAGTGTGATCAGCAGCCGCCTTTTCCGTTCATATCGGATATAACCGCAGTTTCCTTTTTTTATTTTTTTCATTGATATCCGTCCTTTTCTATCTATCTTTTCTCAATATAGCTCTGTTTAAGCTCTGTTTTACTTCTTTTTGTGAACATTTCGGATCGTCTTTTTCGATGAATGATTCGCTGTGTTCTGCCCCCGCCCGGCAGCCTGGCTTCCGAATCCATTCCTGCTTTGTCTTCCTTCGGTATTCCCCCGCTTTTTTAAAGCCCCGGCTGAACCACGGTCTCCTGCTTTCCCAGAACCTCCGTTTCTTATGGAGCCTTCATTTTTCCTGAATCCTCCATTTCTTATGGATCCTTCATTTTTTCCTCTGAGCTGCCGCGGGCGGATCAGACATTCCTCCCCAAATCCGATCAGATCGGTTCTTCCTGCCAGACGCAGAGCCTCCTGAACCAGCTCATAATTTTCCGGTCTGCGATACTGGATCAGCGCTCGCTGCATTGCTTTCCGATGTGGATTTTTCTCCACGTAAACCGGCTGCATGGTCCGCGGGTCAAGGCCGGTGTAATACATGCACGTCGATACGGTCGCCGGTGTCGGATAAAAATCCTGCACCTGCTCCGGCATATAGTGAAGATCGCGCAGAAAGCAGGCAAGCTCCACTGCCTCTTTCATCGTACAGCCCGGATGCGATGACATGAGATACGGCACCAGAAACTGATTCTTTCCGCACGCTTCATTCATCTTCTTGTAGCGCCTGGTAAATTTCTGATACACCTCATGCCTTGGTTTTCCCATCATCGCAAGCACCGGATCCGCAACGTGCTCCGGCGCTACCTTGAGCTGTCCACTGACATGATACTGCACCAGTTCCCGGAAAAAAGTATCTGATTTGTCTGCCATAAGATAGTCAAACCGGATTCCTGACCGGATAAATACCTTTTTTACTTTCGGAAGCTTCCGCAGGCTGCGCAGCAGCTCCACGTAATCGCGATGATCTGCCTTCAGATTCGGACATGGCGTCGGAAACAGACACTGACGATTCTGACAAACACCTTTTGTCAGCTGCTTGTCACACGAAGGATGGCGAAAATCAGCCGTTGGTCCACCCACATCATGAATATATCCTTTAAATTCCGGATCGTTCGTCATCTCTGCTGCTTCTGCAAGAATCGATTCATGACTGCGCGTCTGCACGATCCGTCCCTGGTGCATCGTCAGCGCACAGAAATTGCAGCCGCCGAAACAGCCTCGGTTGCTGACCAGACTGAATTTCACTTCCGCTATCGCCGGAATACCGCCAAAGCTGTCATACATCGGATGCCACGTCCTGCAATACGGAAGTGCATAGATATCGTCCATTTCCTGCTGTGTCAGTGGTTTTGCCGGAGGATTCTGCACAACATAAACCGTTTCGTACGATTCCACAAGACGTTTCCCGGAAAACGGATCGGTATTTTTGTACTGCACCGCAAAGCTTCTTGCATATGCTTCCTTATCTGTACGAATTTCTTCATAGGAAGGCAGCATAATATAATCATAAACTGCTTCCAGATTCTTTGTTTTGTAGCACGTACCGTCCACGAATGTGATATCTCTTATGTCAATTCCGGCGGCAAGTGCATCCGCAATCTCCACGATGGAATGTTCTCCCATTCCGTAAGAAATCAGATCAGCACCGCCATCCATCAGGACTGAACGTTTCACACGATCCGACCAGTAGTCATAATGTGCCAGCCGCCTCAGACTTGCCTCAATTCCTCCGACAATCACCGGGACATCTTTATAAACCTGACGGATCAGATTCGTATACACCACTACTGCATAATCCGGTCGTTTTCCCATTTCACCACCCGGCGTGTAGGAATCCGTCTGACGGTGTTTTTTTGAGACAGAATAATGATTCACCATGGAATCCATGTTTCCGGCAGATACAAGAAATCCCAGCCGCGGTCTTCCAAGTACCGTAATACTTTCGCTCTTTTTCCAGTCCGGCTGTGCCAGAATTCCAACCGTATAGCCGTGGGATTCCAGCAGGCGGCCGATGATCGCCGTCCCGAATGACGGGTGATCTACATAGGCATCTCCGGTAACATATACAAAATCAAGCTGACTGATCCCACGCTTGTTCATATCCTCCTTTGAAACAGGAAGAAATTGTTGATTCATGCTGCTTTTCTCCTTTATTCCTTTTGCAAATCGTCCGGATCGCTTCCATCCATACGGATTTCATCATAGGAAACAATATATCCATCCGCAAGATGCCGAATCTCTTCCATCTGCGCTCCGGACCAGGCATCCTCCACCGCACAGACCCGCATTCCGGCATTCTTTCCTGCCAAAATCCCCATCGGAACATCCTCAAACACCAGACATTCTTCCGGTCTTACCTTCAGCATAGCAGCTGCTTTCAAATATACGTCAGGAGCAGGCTTGCCCTTTGCCACATCGCAGGATGTCACAATACAGTCAAAGCAGTCCTCAACCCCATTTCCACGCAGGCAGGCAAGAATCAGATCTCTGCTGTTACTGCTTGCAATCCCGATCCTAAGCCCTTTTCTCCTGATCTTCCTTAAAAATCCGGAAGCACCGGGCTTAAGCTTCACCTCATGTGCATATTTATCGCCTGCCATCAAAAGCCAGTCCTCTTTGATCTTTTCGATAGAATCAGGAATCGCAAAGCGCTCTTTGAAGTACTGTGCCGTCTCCGTAAATCCCATTCCCTCAATTACTTTTTCCAGCCCCTCCGGCGGTGTATAACCATACCGCCCAAGATATTCAATATCAATGTCCCGCCACATCCACATGGAGTCCATCAGCGTTCCGTCCAGATCAAAAATTACTGCCCGTCTTCCCTCTAACATATCTAACATGATTCTTTCAGCCTTTCTGTCTCTTCCTGTGTCAGTTCCCGCCAGCTGCCCGGCTCAAGTGCTTCGTCCAGAGCAACCCCGGCCATACAGACACGCTTCAGATACGTCACCTTTTTTCCTCTCGCTTCAAACATTCGCTTAACCTGATGAAATTTTCCTTCACAGATCGTCAGACGAATTCTGGAGACCGGAGCAGTTTCTATATTTACTTCCAGAATTTCAAGCTGTGCAGGAAGTGTTTTTCTCTTCTCTCCAATATCAAGTCCTTCTTTAAAAGCCGCAATATCCTCTTCCGTCACTTTGCCGGCAATCTGTGCCTCATACGTTTTCGGCACGTGATGACGCGGCGAAAGCATTCTGTGTGAAAGAGCGCCGTCATTGATCAGAAATAAAAGCCCCTCCGTATCAATATCCAATCGTCCTACCGGAAAAAGATCTTTTTTACGAGGGTGATTGATATAATCCATTACTGTTTTCTGAAATCGATCCTCAGTCGCCGTCACACAGCCTGCCGGCTTGTGAAACATCAGTGCCACAAAGGGCTGATATGAAAGCAGCTTTCCCTGCAATAAGACAGCGTCCCCCTCCGGATCGATTTTCATCTCCGGCCTTGATGCTGCCATCCCATTTACTGTAACATTTCCTGATTTCAGCCATTTTTTTACTTCGCTGCGGGTATTTCCACTGCACTCTGTCAAAAATTTATCAAGCCGCATCTGTGCCATATTCTCTCCTTACTGAAGACGCCATCCCGGATAATATTTATTTTTTATGACGTCTCCTGCATATTTTCCCCAACCAATTCCGAATCCGTCCACGCAGATCAGTACCCAGCCTTTCTTTTTTTCCGATTCCTCCGGCAAAAGGTCCATCGTTTCTCCTTTCAGATAACGAAGAACCCGCATATCATTCGCCGAAAGATTCAGAACCTGCGGATAATCTGCTGCGCCAAGTGCCATTGCAAGCGCCTGCGCCGGTTCAAAACGTTCCTTTTTTTCCGTTCCAAGCAAAAGTCCTGTGCGCAGATACCGAAGGCCACCCGGAAGGTGAATCTCTTCCGGAACAAGCAAATATTGCTCCCCGATCTGCCGAAGCGTCCGGCTTTCAAAAAGAGAGGGTGGAAGCAGACTGAAAAATTTCTCTGCCTCCGACAGACCTGCGGCTTTGCTTTTCTGCTGCAGCGCAGCTGCTTTTGTACCATTTACTTTCATTTTTTTTCGTTTTTTTCTGTCGGATTCCACATTCTCCTTTTGCTGGTCTGTCTGCTTTTGTCCAAGATCAGGATTTTCCTTAGTTCCCTTTTTGCGCAGCAATGCCAGAAAATGTCCCTCGCCGCAAATGCGGTGCGGCCACAACCGAACAGCCTTCTCACACGGCGCACAGCCGCGCGCAAATCCATCCGGAACAACTCCGTCTGCCTCATTTTTCCATGAGCCCGGAATCACCGGATCAATGAGCTCCAGATCTTTATGCTGCTCAAGAATCCATGCAATTACCTGCTCGTCCTCTTCCTTAGAAAAGGTACACGTAGAATACAGCAGAAGACCGGAAGGGCGAAGCATTTTCACCGCACAGTCCAGAATCTGCTTCTGAATCGCAGCATATTGCTGCGGTCCGCGCTCCTCCCAGCTTTTTATTAATCCGGCATCCTTTCGGAACATTCCCTCTCCGGAACACGGCGCATCTACCAGTATCTTATCAAAAAAGCAGCCAAACGATGCCAACAGCTTCTCCGGCGTCTCCCCGGTGATCACACTGTTCATGCAGCCCCATACAGTCAGATTCTTCAAAAGTGCCTTCGCACGGCTTGCACTCGCATCATTGGCTACCAGAATTCCTTTTCCCTTCAGCTTCGCCGCCAGATGAGTTGATTTTCCACCCGGGGCAGCACACAGATCCAGCACCCGATCCCCCGGCTCTACCATAAGTACGCTCGCCGGAAGCATGGCGCTTGGCTCCTGGATATAATAAAGCCCTGCATAATAATACGGATGCTTTGTCACACCCGCAGTCCGACCCGTTCCGTCTGCTTCCGCAGATCCGTTTTTTTCATAATAAAATCCACAGTCTGTCCATGGTATCGGCTCAAGCGGAAAAGGGAACAGTTCCCGGAACCGCTCCACAGAAATTTTTTCTGTGTTGACACGCAGTCCCGCGTACCCTTCCCTTTCATAACATGCAAGAAAATCTTCGTATTCTTCTTTCAACTGTTCTTTCATTCGTGCTTTAAAAAGCTCCGGAAGTTCTCTCATATTTCCCTCATATCTGTTTTTTTGTTCAGAAGTTCAACCCAGACACACTTTATCCCTTCAGATTCAGCTCCATATCCTCTGCCGGTACGGACTGGGCACGGTAGCCTTCTGCAATAATATCCAGTTCCTTTCCGAAACGTCTCAGCTGTTCAATATCATTCAGCTCATAGATCCGATAAAATTCATCCTGGATCTTATGCACTTCCCGCTTGTTTGCGATTCGGTACAGATTCTGAATATTGTTAAGAATATCCGCCACGATCTGGCTGTGCAAAAGAGAAGAATTCTGCGCATCCATAATCTCGCTGCGTACCGCGGACATTTCATTGTCCAGAGAAATGATTGCATTCGCTGCATTTGTCAGCTTTTCACGAATATGATCCGGAATATTTTTCTTATATTTATACTGAAGCGAATGCTCGATCGTCGACCAGAAATTCATCGCCAGCGTACGGATCTGAATCTCCACCTTAATCTCCCGGTTTCCCTCCAGCGTCTGCACTTCATACAGTACGATCATATGATAGCTTCGATAACCGCTGTCCTTCATGTGATTAATATAGTCTCGTTCCGTGATCACTTTCATATCCGTACGCCTGCGGATAATCTCAGCAACCTTCTGGATATCTTCCACAAACTGGCAGATGATACGCACGCCGGCAATATCGGTCAGCTTTTCCTCAATCTCATCCACCGGAATATTTTTCTTCTGAGCCTTATCCAGAATACTCGCTACTGTCTTTACACGCCCGCTCACCTGCTCAACCGGTGAGTACATTCCGCGGCTGCGATGCTCATAGATCAGATGCTCAAATTTTACAATCAGTTCCTTTACCGCCAGATCATACGGTGTCAGAATCTCACGCCATAATTGTATTTCCATAAAACCTCTCCCATCTGTTTTTGTACCGTACTCAGATATCTGCCGGATCATAAGGCATCCTCCCACTTACGTGGGTCCCTCCTTATGATATTATTCGTTACATTGTAGCACACCTGAATAGAAGATGCAATGAGTTCCGAAAATGGAATGGTGTCAAAGATACACCCTGAGAATATTCTTTTGTTTATTTCATTCATTCGTCACCAAAAGCAATTTCCCCCACAGTCTTCCGCAAATCGGCAAATTGTGAGGGAATTACTTTTTTCTGACTTTTGTCTCATGCGATTTTTTGCAATACGCTTTGACATAATGCTTTAAAAATATTTTATTACATCAGATCATGAAATGGAACCAGAGCCATATGGAAGATTAACCTTCTGACCATTCACCGTCCGATATGGAATCAGACGCACATACACACGCGCGTTTCCAAGTCCGTTAAATCGATATGATGTCGAAGCAGCTGAACATGTTTTCACCAAACGGTATCCTGACTTCTGGCTTGCCGAGCGGTATATACGGTATCCACTCACACCCTTAATCTTGGTCCAGTGAATTGTGATTGCCGAGGAAGTTGCATCCGTACCCCACATGCTCGGCGCCGGAGCGATATAGATCACACGTGTCGAACCGAAGATACGCTGTCCGGATTGTACTTTATAAGCACGGATTGCAACCCGGTAAGCCGTATTGCTGCTGACATATCTGTACCAGTCTGTATTGCTTCTTCCGGAAAGATACTGCGTACCTGTTGTACCGGTTGCATAATTATAATAGGTGACACGATATCCGGTTGCACCGCTTACTGGATTCCACATAAGGTTGATCCAGCCGTCCGAATCCATTCTCTTGTAAGTGAGTGTTGGAGCTGCAAGTTTTGACGGCACTGCATTTACTACGGTTACCTTACATCTTGCCAGCTTTCCATTCGATGACTTCGCCGTAATTGTGGCAGTTCCTGCCTTTTTCGCAGTCACTACTCCGCTGCTCACGGAAGCTACACTTGTATTACTGCTGCTCCATGTGATCTTTTTGTTCGTTGCGTTACTCGGAACTACGGTAGCTTTCAGCGTGTATTTCTTGCCTCTCTGAACAGAAACACTGGATTTGTTCAGCGTTACTTTCGTAACTGCTATACTTTTACCAACTGTAAAATCTGGAATACCGTATCCATAATACTGATCACGGCCCTTGCTGCCAAGATCTTTGCAATGATTCTTAAGCGCACTTTCAATCTGAGCCGGAGTCATAGATGGATTGCAAAGCTTCATGATCGCCGCCAATGCTGATATATGTGGAGTAGCCATTGAAGTACCGCTCTTGTTCTTGTAATATCCTCCAGGAACACTGCTTCTGATTGAGACACCCGGTGCTACCAGATCCAGTGTCTTTCCATAATTAGAAAAATCTGCTCGCCTGTTACTGGAATTTACCGCCCCAACACAAATTACCCTGCTTAAATGAGCCGGACAACTCGCCGAAGTGCTCTCATTCTCATTTCCTGCTGCAACTACTACGGTAACCCCTTTATTGATCGCATAGTCAATCGCTTCATCTTTATAATGACTATGTCGTCCGCCAAGGCTTAAGTTAATCACCTTTGCGCCATGGTCTGCCGCATAACGGATTCCGGCTACAATATCCGAATGCCATCCTTCTCCGCTGGAATCAATTACGCGAACTGACATAATTTTTACTTTCAGCCCCGGCGTACAGTCAACAATGGTACCTGCTACATGCGTACCATGTCCTGTTCCATCATAATAAGGATAACTGTCATTGTCTACAAAATCATACCCATCGGATGTGATCCTTGAACTAAGGAACGGATGGCTTTTGTCTACTCCGCTGTCCACTACCGCTACTTTGATTGTTGCAGAAGTCCTGGCAGCCACGCGTTTTGCATAGGCTGCGGCGCCAATCCGTGCAACACCCCAGGATTTTGCCTGGGCGGAATCCAGACCTGCCACACTATCCATTCTGCCTGATAACTCAAAAGTCTGTTCTAATGCAGAAAAGCTGGCATCATCGGATTCCTCCGCATCCTCTACGACCGACAATACATGATCAAAACCTGCCTGTCCGGCAGCATATTTTTTTGTTCCTGCCACATTCGTACCGTCGACTGCCTGATAATTGTCGCAGCCATCCGGCTCAACCCAGGCAACCCCCGGCCATTTTTCAATTGTTTTCATCGCATTCTGTGTCGCGGCAGCCGTTGCAAACTGTACAATATAATAAACATGATCCGGGCTCTTTACGATCGCAGATGCCTTCACTTTGGAGAAATCCAGCACGCCGCCTTTTGAACGCACGATCAGACGCTTTGCAAAAAATTCATTCTTCTGCGCCGCCTGGCTTTCACCAAATGACTGATTTTCTTTTACCAGTTCTGCCGTTGCCATCCCGAAATCATCGTAACTGCGTGTGCTCGTGATTCCGACCGTCACTTTGCAAAACGCTTTCTTACCGTTCGCAGAACGTGCCGTAATTACTGCCTCGCCGGCCGACATTCCAAAAATCTTTCCGTTTGCGGAAACAGAGACAACCGATGAATTCGAGCTGCTCCAGATCAGATCCCGCGCTACTGCTTTTTCCGGGAGCACTGTCGCCCGCAATGCAACAGTCTGGCCGACTCTGATGCTTTTCGTTTTCTCCAGTGTGACTGCAGTGACTTCTGTTGCCGTCCTTTCGCTCTTTGGCGCCGATGCATCGCACATCGTGTTTTTTGTGATCTGCGCCTTTCCAAGTGTATCTGCCTGTGCCGGGATTCCCCACAGCATCAGCATGCACCCGAACATAAGCAGACATGCCAGCCGTTTTCTCGTCATTTTCATACTCATAACTCCTCCCAAAGTAAATTTTCTTTTTTATAAGATGCCAGGGTCAAAAACCTGAAACCACGATGTGCTTGCACAGGAGTGGTTTTATGGCTTAATAACCGACCCGATATGAGCATAAAAATGGAGCGCAAGCTTCACGATATGCGAATACCTGGCAGGATTGTGGGAGTACGAAGTACGGAACAATCCTTAAGACATCTTTTACCTTAATATCATTATAACAAATATACATAGTATATACAATCCCCATTCTTTCTTTCGGCAATTTTCCCAAAAAATCGCAGAAATGAAACCTTCAAAAAACAGAGCACCGGTCTTATATTCCTCACCTCTTCTCCGCCCACCGCAGCACCCAGTACGGATTCACGCTGAGTTCTTCGCTCTCTTCTGTCCTGATATAAATTCCAAGGTGCAGATGCACCGCAAATTTTCCTCGTGTTCCTTCCTCTCCGTACCCAGTATCACCCATCATGCCAAGAACCTCTCCGGCACTGACGCGATCACCGATACCATAGTTTTGGCTGTAGGAATCAAGATGTGCATAATAAAAATATCCGCCTGACGGACTTCGAATCCCGATCCGCCATCCGCCCTTCGGAAGCCAGCCGATCTTTTCCACGATTCCGTCGGTCATGCTCACAACCGGATAATATCCTGCAATGTTTTCTGGCGGAATCAAATCGATTCCCTCATGGCCGCGCAATCCACCGTACGTCCGTTCAAACATCCAGGAGTTTTCAAAACAGACACCGGGAGAAGAGACCGGAAAGCAGCAAATATCATTCCAAACCGCCGCATACGCCTGACATACACGCTCATAGCCTGCCCTGTTTTTCTGAAAGAAACACATCCGCCATGATTTGTACTTTTCATCTGTCCACATTCCTCCTGTTCCAAAAGAAAAATGCTCAAACGGAAGCCGAATCGTAAGAATTTCTCCTGGTGAAAGCCCTGTTTTTTTTACCTCCTCCTGCATCCGTTTCATCGTATAAACGCCAAGCTGCATGCATCGGAAAGCATCACATCCAAAATTAACCCTGTCAAAACAGGCGGCCGCCGACTCCTGATAAAGCCTTGCCGACTGCCGCACACTAAACAATGCAAACGTAAACAAAAGCACTGGCAAAATAAAAAACTTCGGCTTCATAGCTGCCCCTTTCCAAAGTACTCTGAAACAATACTCTGAAAATTTTATTTCTTTTTCATTTCTATTTCCTAAACGTACATTTTATTCAAATACATATTTCCTGTCCGTCTCTTCATATATTTACTGCAAACGCCTCAAATCGGAGGTCTCATGCGCCGCAAGCCCCTCCTTCTTCTCTGTTTCTTTGCCTCTTTTTTTTACCTTCTCGCTTTTCCGCGTACCGCACTCGAAAGTGCGCGGAACGGTCTTCTTCTCTGGTATCGCAGCGTTGTTCCGGTTCTCTTTCCATTTATGCTGCTTGGCAGCCTTGCACTTCGCACCGGACTTCTGTACCCGCTCACTGCTTTTCTTTACCGACCGCTTCATCTGCTGTTTGGATGTTCACAGGCAGGCTGCTTCGCCGTACTGTCCGGTTTTCTCTGCGGATTTCCAATCGGAGCCAAAATCACATCGGATCTTGCCGGTCAGAAGCTGATCTCCGACTCTGAAGAAACTTTTCTTCTGGGCTTCTGTAATAATTTAAGCCCTGCGTTTCTGCTTTCTTATCTCGCCTCTGAGCAGCTGAAAAGTGCATCACTTGGTCCGGTCTTTCTTGGAACCGTTCTAGGTGCTTCGTTTCTCTATGGATTTCTTACCTCTTTTTCATTTCGAAACAAACCGCAACCAAAAGCGCAAAAAGCAGACACTTCAAAGCTCTGTTTTTCTTTTTCCCTGCTTGATCTTTGCATCATGGATGCGATTCAAAATACGGTTCGCCTCGGTGGTTATCTTGTGCTCTTCTCAATTCTTGACGGTGGAACAGCGTTTCTTTTTCCCGTATCGCATCCGATCGTTCTCCTTGCACGCAGTACAATAGAAGTGACAAGCGGTCTTCATCAGCTTGCCATATCGACGCTTCCCCGACCCGTAAAATTTATCTCTGTCTCTGCCTGTGCCGCCTTCGGCGGCCTTTCCGCATTGGCACAGACAATCGGCCTCTCACATATGAACCGCAAAAAAACATTTGCATACATAAAAAGCAGGGTGTGCATCACCCTGCTTAGTATCCTTCTTTGTACCATCATCCTCCTGCACGGATAACTGACAAAACCTTTTATTCCTCTGTCTTTTCCTCTGCTGTCTCATCCGGAATCTGCGTGTAGCCGGACGGCTCTGTCTGCGGAGAGAGCTCCATTCGGTTTTTATTTACAATGTCATAACAGGACTGAATGGAATTGATAAAATTATTGTACTTTGTGCCCGCCTGATCGATCGTATGGCTCATGATTTTCTCAAGATTTTCAAGCATCTCATCCGTATAACGGATCGCACTCATACGAATTTCATTGGAATCCTGCGTTGCTTTGTCAATGATCTCCTGCGCCTGTGCGTTTGTCTGCTCGATCAGCTGATTGGACTGCTGCAGTGCAGTCTGCATTACCTCACTCTCACTTACGATCTGCTGCGCTTTTGCATTCGCATCAGAAATAATAGCATCTGCTTTCTGCTGTGCATCCTCCAGAATCGCATCCTTATTGCTGATGATTTTCTGATAACGTTTGATTTCATCCGGAGTCTTCATACGAAGCTCGCGCAGAAGCTCCTCCAGTTCCTCTTTATTTACTACGATTTTTGTAGAAGACAGCGGCTGAAACTTACAGCTGTCGACGAACTCTTCAATCTCTTCAATGATCTGTTCAATTCTGCTGCTCATGGTACACTCTCCTTATTTTCTATTTATACAATTCCATGCATATCTAATCTTCTCTGATTTCTTTATTTCTTTTTATTTCTTTTTATTTCTCTTTCTTCCCACTTCTTTGTCTTGATGCAATTTTTTCATATACCAGATCCACCAAAGGCTCCGGAACGAAACCGGATATATCCCCACCATAGGAGCCGATCTCTTTCGTAATCGTTGAACTGATATATGCATAATTCAGCTCTGTCGCAAAAAACAGCGTATCCACCTCTGAGCTTAAGCTTCTGTTTGTCTGCGCCATCTGAAGTTCATACTCAAAATCCGTCACTGCACGCAAGCCGCGCACAATGAACTTTGCACCGCACTGCTTCGCAAAATCAACCGAAAGACCACTGAATGATTCCACACGCACATTTGGAATATGAGCCGTTACATCTTTTATCATCTTAACACGTTCTTCTTCAGAAAACAACGGGGTTTTTGCATTATTCTTCAATACTGCGACCACCAGCTCGTCTACCAGGGATGCTGCCCGTTCGATAATATCAAGATGACCTTTCGTTACCGGATCAAAGCTGCCCGGATACACTGCTGTTGCCATAATTTTCTCTCCTGTTTTATCTATCTATGCAGAAAAACATGCATATTTGTTTTGTATTCTTTGATTCGGTCTATCACAAAGCCCATTTCCTCTGCATAGGAAAAATCCGTTCCAAGATGTGCTTCTACAATAATCTGCGTTGACCCATCCACAAAAGACGGATTATGAACTGCAATATATTCCAGTACTTCCCGTTCCAGTTCTTTTCCATATGGCGGATCCATAAAGATAATCTGAAACGGTCTCTGCCCTTCCAGGCGTCCAAGTGCAGCAAGCACATCACACTGCAGCAGTGTTGCCTGTCCATCCAGATGTGTGAATTTCAGATTTTCCCGGATACATGCGGCAGCTGCACGGCTGTTTTCGATGAAATACGCTTCCGATGCCCCTCTGCTGAGCGCTTCAATTCCGATTCCACCGCTGCCGCTGAAGATATCGAGAAACCGGATATCATAAAGATCATTCTGTAAAATATTAAATAAGGTCTCCTTAATCCGGTCTGTTGTCGGTCTTGTATCCAACCCCTCTATCGTTTTCAACGGAAGTCTCCGCGCTTTTCCTGCTATTACCCGCATAATAATCCCTTTCCCTTTTTTACCTATTCCGTATCATTATAATTTTTTCGTCCTATACTGTCAATACAGAACACATATTCTTGAATCATTATATAGAACATATATTCTCGAATTATTACCATCCTGTTTTTTCAAAAATACATGGATTTTCGACTGCTTCTATCGTATAATAAAAGAAGTGTGTGTTTCCGTGAAGAATGTGTCAGCCGATGCTGACCGGAACTGTGCGCCAGGTCTTATGTACGTTCGACTTGAGCCTCTGGAAATACCACGTCTGATTTTGAGATATACCAGAAAGGATTTTGCATATGAAAACAGGATTTGACAATCAAAAATACCTGAAGCTGCAGTCTGAAAAAATCCGCGAGCGGATTTCCAGCTTCGATAATAAGCTTTACCTTGAATTTGGCGGAAAACTCTTTGATGATTATCATGCCTCCCGTGTTCTTCCGGGCTTTGAACCCTCCAGCAAGCTTCAGATGCTTCTTCAGCTTGCGGATCAGGCTGAAGTAATCATTGCGATCAATGCCGAAGATATCGAAAAAAACAAGATTCGTGCCGATCTCGGAATTACCTATGACCGCGATGTACTGCGCCTTATCGATGTCTATCGCAGTAAGGGGCTCTATGTCGGAGGTGTCGTCCTGACCTGCTATGAGGACCATGCCAGTGTGCAGGCTTTCCGTACCAGACTTGAAAGCCAGGGCATTCCTGTCTATCGCCATTACCGCATTGAAGGATATCCCAAAAACATTCCGCTGATCATCAGTGAAAACGGATATGGAAAAAATGATTACATCGAGACGACCAGACCGCTTGTCATTGTTACTGCACCGGGACCGGGAAGCGGAAAAATGGCAACCTGCCTCTCTCAGCTCTACCATGAAAACAAACGGGGGATCCGCGCCGGATATGCAAAATTTGAAACCTTCCCGATCTGGAATCTTCCGCTTGATCACCCGGTCAATCTTGCCTATGAGGCCGCTACCGCAGACCTCAATGACGTCAATATGATCGACTCTTTTCATTTAAGTGCCTATGGTGTTTCTACCGTCAACTACAACCGCGATATTGAAATTTTTCCGGTGCTCAACGAAATGTTCCGCCGTATTTTCGGCGAAAGTCCTTATAAATCTCCAACCGATATGGGCGTCAATATGGCTGGCTTCTGCATCTTTGACGATGAGGCATGCCGTGAGGCTTCCAAGCAGGAAATTATCCGACGCTATTATGAAGCATTGATCCGTCGTGCTGATCTGCTCGCTTCTGAAGATGAACTGTTCAAGATCGAGTTTCTGATGCAGCAGCTTCAGCTGACCGTTGATGCACGCAACTGCACAGCTGCTGCCAATAAAGCAGCCAAAGTACGCGGCGTTACCTGCGCTGCGATCGAGCTTTCTGACGGTTCCATCGTCACCGGAAAAACCTCCGATCTGCTCGGACCATGCTCAGCAGTGCTGCTCAATGCCTTAAAACAGCTTACCGGCATTGATCACGAAACTCCACTTATCTCTCCGCATGCACTTGAACCGATCCAGGCGCTGAAAACCAACTATTTCGGCAGCAAAAATCCGCGTCTGCATACAGACGAGACATTAATTGCACTTTCGGTAAGTGCATCTGACAGCCCGACCGCAAAGCACGCACTTGATGCCATCCCGCTGCTGCGCGGCTGTCAGCTGCACTGTTCCGCACGTCTCTCCAAAGTAGATCTCGATACACTGCGCCGTCTCGGTCTTCAGATTACTATGGAACCGCTTCGTGAGCATGCTTCGTTCGACTGACATAAGCATTCCATCCACCGCTTAGTGCTCCGCGCACTTGAAGCGGGGGAATGCTTATCTGCGTTCAAACATGTGCTGACAGACAGGAAAAAGCCCGGATTCAGAGTTTTATCTGAAACCGGGCTTTTTTGATACTTAAAGCATGGAAATATTCATTTTTCGTTTATGCTTTACATTCCGGCTTTTTCCCGGTTCTCTTCTCAATATAGGTACAGATCAAATCTACGCACCCCTGATACCCAAGCACGTCCGTACGAAGACAGAGATCATAATTTTCCGGATTTTTCCATTTTTTCCCCGTATGATAACGATAATAATCACTTCGGTAACGATTGATGCTGTTTATATGCCGGTTGACTCCAAACGCATCGGTCTGCATAATCTCCTTCTCACGTGCAAAACAGGCCTCCTCCGATGCACTTAAAAAAACACTGATTGCATTTGGTTTATCTTTCAGAACAAAGTCTGCTGCACGCCCAAGTACCACATAGCTTTCTTTTTTCAAAAGCTCCTTTAAAACCTTTGCCTGATACTCAAACAAGCTTCTGTCTGAAAGAAAATTTCCGCTTTCCGGAGGAATCATCTCTCCATTGTAAACGGCCTTTGAAACTTTATAAAGCAATGTTTTTTTCGTATCCTGATCTGCCTTCGCAAAAATTCTTTCATTGATTCCGGAATCCTCGGATGCAAGGCGCAGCAGTTTCCGGTCATAAATGTCGATTCCGAGCTGCTGCGCAAGCATCTTTCCGATCTCCGTCCCTCCTGATCCACAGGTTCTCGTTATACATATGGCAAAATACTCATTTTTCATGATCTGCTCCATTTCTCTGTCTGTATTTTTCAGACAGTCCTGACTGTTTTCCGATCATACCACAGACATTTGCAGAAGCAAATATCCGTATACCGATTACTGTCCCAGATATGCCTTCTTTACGCGCTCATCCTTTAACAGCTCCTGTGCATTTCCACTGATTGAAATTGTCCCTGTCTCCAGTACGTATGCACGATCGGCAATCGAAAGCGCCATTTTTGCATTCTGTTCATTCAAAAGCACCGTGATCCCAGCCTCATGGATCTCTTTTATAATAGCAAACACTTCCTTAACAAGCAGCGGAGACAGTCCCATCGAGGGTTCATCCATCAGAATAATCGACGGCTTTCCCATCAAAGCTCTCCCAAGCGCGAGCATCTGCTGTTCTCCACCGGAAAGGGTACCGGCCAACTGCCTCCTGCGTTCCTTTAGTCTCGGAAATTTTTCATATACATCCTGCATTGTCGCTGCTGTTTCTTCCTTATTTTTATTGATAAACGCACCCATCTGCAAATTCTCTTCCACTGTCATTTCCGGAAAAACGTGACGTCCCTCCGGCACGTGCGCAATTCCAAGAGAAAGAATCTTTGACGGATCAATTTTCTGAAGATCCGTTCCATTATAGGAAACGCTTCCGCTTTTTGCCCGAATCAGTCCGGAAATTGTATGTAAAGTCGTTGTTTTCCCGGCTCCGTTTGCCCCGATCAGTGTCACAATCTCTCCTGGCTGAACGGTAAAGCTGATTCCCTTGATCGCCTCAATTGCCCCATAATTCACATATAGATCCTTTACTTCCAGCATTTCCGTCCCTCCCTATTCATCATCCTTGCCAAGATAAGCCTCAATTACTCTCGGATGATTTGCGATTTCCTCCGGTGTACCTGCTGCAATCGTCACGCCGTAATCAATCACCTGAATCCTCTCACAAATTTTCATAACGAGTGACATATCGTGTTCAATGAGCAGCACAGAAATATGAAACCGGTCACGGATATCGTTGATAATCTCCAAAAGCTCAGCAGTCTCTGTCGGATTCATTCCGGCTGCAGGCTCATCCAAAAGCAAAAGCTTCATACCGGTTGCAAGTGCTCTTGCGATCTCCAGCCTTCGCTGCTGCCCATACGGAAGATTTTCTGCTATATAACCGGCCTTATCTTCCAGGTGCACAATACGCAGTAATTCCAGCGCCTTCTCATCCGTTTCTTTTTCCTCCGCCCAATAGCGACCGGTACGGAAGATTGCCGATCCCATGGAATATTTCATCGTTCGGCTCATGGAAACTTTTACATTATCAAGAACCGTCAGTTTCTTAAAAAGACGGATATTCTGAAAGGTTCGCGCAACTCCTGCCGCTACTACCTGATGCGGCTTTTTCCCATTCATTTTTTCACCACACAGATAAAATGCGCCCTCCGTTGGTTGGTATACACCGGTAAGCAGATTGAATACCGTTGTTTTTCCGGCTCCGTTCGGTCCGATCAGCCCGATCAGCTCCGATTCGCCGATTTCCATATTAAAATCATCAACAGCCTTCAGGCCACCAAACTGAATGCCCAGATGGCTGGCTTTCAATACAGGTTTTTTTTCACTCATGCTCCGGCACCTCCTTTTTTGCTTTTCCGGTCAGACGATCCACTGCTTTTCCAAGCGAAAATTCCCAGGTACCGAATATTCCGCCTGGCCTGAAAATCATAATCAGCACCAGTACGACCGAATAGCCAAGCATACGGTATTTTGCAAATGTTCGCATTGCTTCCGGAAGTGCAGAAAGAAATGCCGCACCGATTACAGAACCGGTCATAGATCCCGTTCCTCCAATAATTACTTCTGTCAGGAACTCCGCCGAATAGTTGAAATTAAATGATGTCGGGATCATTGCAGTCATATAATGTGCGTAAATGGCTCCGGCGATCCCGGCAAAAAATGCCGATATCGTAAAAGTCATTACTTTATAAAAGGTCACATTCACACCGGAGGCTTCTGCTGCGATATAATCCTCTCTGATTGCCTTTACCGTACGTCCAAATCTGGAACGTATAAACAGGTACATGACCGTAACACAGATTACTGTTACCCAGAATACCCAGTAGAAATTCGAAAGCTTCGCAATACCCGACATGACACGCCCGCCGCCTGTGATCTGAAAGTTTGTAAAAGCCACACGGATAATCTCCGCAAATGCCACGGTAACAATTGCCAGATAATCGCCTCGGAGCTTCAGCGTCGGAATACCGACAAGCACTCCCATAACCCCTGCAGCCACACCGCCTGCGGCAAGCGCAATCAAAAACAGAACAAAGGTTGGAATATTCTGGTCTGCCAACGCATTCGTCACAATTGCAGAAGCATAAGCACCTACTGACATGAAGCCTGCATGCCCGAGGGAAAATTCGCCGAGAATGCCAACCAGCAGGTTTAAGGATGTTACCATGATGATCGTATAACAGGCCGTTGTCGCAATTCCCATAAAATAACTGCTTCGTGAGCCGAGTACTCCTGTTTCAAACAATGCAAACAATGCAAAAAACAAAAGAAGCACCCCAAGCAGGTTCAGCACATAATTTCGTTTTATCTTCTTTGGCATACGCATTCTCCTCACCTCACACTTTCTCTCCTGCATTTTTACCCAAAATTCCGGATGGTTTAATCAGCAGCACCACAATCAGAATCCCATAGGTAATTGCCTCATACCATCCAGGCGCAAGGTAAACTTTAACCAGAATCTCAATGAGTCCGACGATGATGCCTCCAAGCATCGCGCCCGGAATAATACCGATTCCGCCAAGTACTGCTGCAATAAACGCTTTAATACCCATCATTGATCCCATGTCTGTCGTGCAGCGTGGATAGGTGGAAACATACATCATCGCTGCCACAGCTGCAAGTGCAGATCCGATTGCAAAGGTAATCGTGATAATTCGATCTACATTGATGCCGACAATCGTTGCAGCTTCCCTGTCCTGCGGCACCGCACGCATCGCTTTTCCGAGCTTTGTCATCCGAACAAACAAAGTCAGAGCCACCATGATCGCTAATCCGATTCCCAGGGTCAGCAGATATTTCATCTGAATCTTCGCACCAAATAATTCGATCATTGGAAGATCAAAGATTTTCGTTACTGTTTTTGGATTTCCTCCGAATAATACCATTGCCAGATTTTCCAGAAACAGACTCATGGCAAGTGCTGTGATCAATGCTGAAATAGAGCCGGAATTCCGTACCGGTTTGTAGGCAATTCGTTCCACCAGCACTCCGACTACCGTGCAGACAACCACTGCGGCAAATACTGCCATCCATGCAGGCATTCCATAGCTTACCATCAGCGGAACCGTATAAAACATGGTATATGCACCGACCATGATAAAATCCCCGTGTGCAAAATTAATCATACGAAGAATTCCATATACCATCGTATAGCCAAGTGCGATCAATGCATAAATTGCACCCTGATTCAGGCCATTTACAATACTTTGAATTAATATGGACACACCTCATTCCTCCCTTTCCCTGTTGCGTACCTTCGGAATCTTTTTGTGCTTTCAGTAAAAAATGGGCAAACCCGCTTTCCCCCTCTTAAAGTGGACTTGCCCACCCTCTCGTATAAAAGCAAAGGATCCCTGCCTTTGATACCCAATCGTATCCTGACAAGAATCCTTTTTGCTTTTCATTTTCTCTCTTTTTTATCGATACCAGAGCAGCTCAGACACTTGCAATCTCTTTTCCCGTCCTGCTTACTCTTCCGGTGCGATCGTCTTCATCCATTTAATCTTTCCGTCTTCATACGTATTAACAACGACCGGTTTGATTGCATCTCCGTTCTCATCCAGATAAATATCGCCGGCAACACCGCTGAACTTCATCTCCGTCATTCCTTTTACCAGGGATGCTGTATCCGAACCGCCACCATTTACTGCGGCCTCCTCGAGCATATACATTGCATCATAATAAAGTGCCGCACATGCATTCAAACTGTCTTCGCCGTATTTCTCTGTATATTTAGAAACAAATTCCTGTACTGCAGGAGCCGTATCTTCAGAGGAATAATGGTTTGTAAAATAGCAGTTATCAAAGTAATCCTCCAGACCGCTTGTATCTGCGCCGTCCCAGCCGTCGCCTCCCATAATTGCTCCTTCAAATCCGGCATCTCTTACCTGCTGTACAAGAAGCGGTACCGTATCAAGGAAACATGGATAAAATACGAAATCAGCGCCACTTCCGACTGCCTGCGTCGCCTGTGCCGTAAAATCTGTATCTGTCGTTGTGCATTCTCCAACGTATACCACTTCGATTCCATTTGCCTCTGCGCTCTCTACAAATGCATCCTTCAGTCCATTGGAATAATCGTCATCCTTTGCATAAATGATCGCCGCCTTCGTATATCCCTGGTCTTTTGCAAATGCAGCTGCCATCTTGCCCTGATATGGATCGATAAAGCAATTCCGGAAGATCGTCGGACCGGTCTGAGTTACCTGATAATTGGTGGCGCCGGTTGCCAGAAGGAGCATGTTATCATCTGCTGCAAGTTCTGCCATCGGAAGAGTAACAGAGGAAAAGAAAGATCCGACAATTGCCTCCGGTTCTTCTGACATCAGAGAATTATACGCATTGACCGCCTGCTTTGCATCCTTGGCATCGTCTGCAACTTTTCCGCCATTTACAATCTCAATCTTATATTCTGCATCAGAAGCATTAATTTCTTCTACTGCCATATCGATTGCGTTCTGCGCGCCTTCTCCATATACTGCTGAACCTCCGGTCATTGCACATACTGCTCCGACTTTAATCACGTGATCCTCTTCAGCAAAAGCGCTTATTGTTCCCATCGACATCACCATTGTTGCCATCAGCATTGCACATACCATTTTCTTTTTCATAACGATCTCCTCCTTATTTTATTGCCTATGATGGATACCCTTACTTTTTCCCTGTCTGTCTTCACAGTCTTCACAGCTCAGACCCTGAAACGATATCCTGTAATAGTTCTGTCCGGAAGGAAGTTTCCGGAAAACAAGAAAGGCGCCAGGCAGTCTGTCGACTGTCCAACGCCTTTGTTTGTCTATGCGTCAGACTATAGCTCACTCTGCTCCTCCTGTCAAGTCCTAATTTTATTTTTTGCATTCTTGACATTTTCCTGTTTCCGCTATACAATCTGTGCGAAGACGACAAAGAAGCCGTGTGCTTATTGTCGTCTTTTTTTATTGTTTTTCTATCGTCCCCGGCACCACACAGACCTGATTTTTTATACCGGAACGCTTCATTGCATAAATTCACAAACGGTACGATCAGGATTCTGTACTGTCAAACACGACGATTCCAGACTTAACAAGGAGGTAAAATCTTATGAAAACTACTCTAAAACTCCTGCCCGCCGGTGACAGCGCCGTTGTGGCTGAGTTTGGAAATACAATTCACCCTTCTATCAATGATCAGGTTCAGGCTCTGGCTGCAAAAATCCATGAAGCAAAGCCAGAAGGAATCCGTGAACTGATTCCTTCCTTTCGGTCACTTCTGATTCTCTATGATCCAAAGGTTCTTTCTTACCAGAAGCTGATCGGCGAACTGGAGCATTTCGCAGCTTCGCTTTCTTCAAATCAGAAAACAAATAAACGGATTCATCTTATTCCGTGCTGTTACGGTTCTCACTTTGGTCCCGATCTTACTGATATGGAAAAGTCCACCGGTCTTGCGAGGGAAGAAATCATAAAAATTCACAGCGGAGTCGATTACCGAATTTATATGCTCGGTTTTCTGCCCGGTTTCGTTTATCTTGGAGGACTGGATCCCAGGATTGAAATGCCTCGTCTATCCACGCCCCGGGTTAAAATTCCGCAGGGAGCTGTTGGAATTGGCGGGAACCAGACCGGCGTCTATCCGCTGGATTCCCCGGGAGGCTGGCGGCTGATCGGCAGCACGCCTGTGGATTTTTATGATCCAAACCGTCCTGAACCGGTGCTCTGCAAGGCCGGTGAATACATTCGTTTTATTCCGATCACTTCCTGTGAATATTATGATATTCGCCAGCTCCAGGCGAAGGGTCTCTACCAGCCGGAAATCCGGATTGAAAAGGAGGAAACTTAAATGGCCATAAAAGTAATTACGCCAGGCGCACTGACTACCGTTCAGGATTTCGGCCGGTTCGGTTATCAGGAATCCGGCATGCAGCCCTGCGGAGTTATGGACCAGCGTTCTTATACGATTGCAAACACGCTCGTTGGAAATCAAAACCACGAAGCTGTTCTGGAATTTTCCTTGATTGGAGGAAGCTATCAGTTCGATGCTCCCTGTATCCTGGCGCTGACCGGTGCAGATATGTCACCTGTTCTAAACCATGCCCCCTGTCCAATGAATCGGGCTGTCCAAATAAAAGCCGGCGATGTACTTACTCTTGGAACTGCTGTAAGCGGCTGCCGGACATATCTTGCTGTATCCGGCGGAATTGACGTCCCCCTCGTTATGGGCAGTCGATCCACCAGTCTGAAATGCCGGATCGGCGGCTTTTTCGGACGCGCCCTGCAGCCAGGGGACCTGCTCCCGGTCGGCAAAGACGACTCCGGATTTGAACACGTAAAAGATCTGTGTTACTCACAGCCGGATTATTCCGACCACGTGATACTTCGCGTTATCGAAGGGATTCAGACAGATTTCTTTACTGCCGCCGGACTGGACACCTTTTATTCCGAAGCTTATACCGTCACCGCTGAAAGCGACCGCATGGGATGCCGTCTCGATGGTCCGGCAATCGCTACCTATCACGGAAGTGACATTATCTCAGATGGCATTGTCTTTGGTTCGATCCAGATCACTTCAGCAGGCAAACCGATTATTCTGATGGCAGATCGCCAAACTACCGGCGGTTATGCGAAAATCGGAACCGTCTGCACCGCAGATCTTCCAGTGATCGCGCAGGCCCGTCCGGGTACTGTGATCCGCTTCAGGAAAATATCTGTAGAAGATGCTCAGAAACTTCTGTAACCAGTATTGAAAGGAGGATTTTTATGGATTATACAACAATGTCTCCAAAGGAAGTCCGCGCACGAATTTCCAGAGGAGAAATAACCATTCCGACTTCCGGTATGTGTGCCGGATATGCACAGGCAAATCTTGTCATTCTTCCGAAAGAGCTTGCCTATGATTTTTTGCTTTTTACCCAGCGTAATCCGCGTTCTTGTCCGCTGCTTGAGGTCAGCGACACAGGAAATCGTTTTTTGCGCACAATAGCAAAAGGAGCAGATATTGCTACTGAGATTCCGCGTTACCGTATTTACCGCAACGGTATATTAGACGGAGAATACACGGATATTTCTTCGTTCTGGCAGGATGATTTTGTCAGTTTCCTGATTGGCTGCAGTTTTTCATTTGAATCAGCCCTGATAGAAGCAAACATACCTGTCAGACATATTGAAGAATGCTGCAATGTTCCCATGTATAAAACAAACATTCCATGTGAATCCGCAGGTATCTTTCACGGAAATATGGTCGTGAGCATGCGTCCTGTTCCTTATGAACTGATTCCGCGTGCCGTGCTCATCACCGGTGAAATGCCGCGCGTCCACGGTGCTCCGATCCATATCGGAGATCCGGAACACATTGGGATTCATGATCTTGCACATCCGGACTTCGGTGATATGGTTACAATTCGCGAAGGAGAAGTTCCTCTCTTCTGGCCATGTGGCGTTACACCGCAGAATGTGGTAATGGAATCTCATCCTTCATTGGCTATCACACATGCACCTGGGCATATGCTCATTACAGACATCAAAAATACCGAATTAAAATACTGATGAAAAGAGGAATTCAAATGAAAACTGTAGATTTAAACTGTGATCTGGGAGAAAGCTTCGGAAATTATAAATGCGGTATGGACGAAGAAATTCTTCCTTTTATCACTTCCGCTAATGTTGCATGCGGATTCCATGCCTCCGACCCGGTTGTAATGAGCAAAACCGTAAAAGAAGCTGTAAAAAACCATGTTCAGATCGGTGCTCATCCGGGGTTTCCTGATCTCGTCGGATTCGGCCGCCGGAAAATGGATCTTCCTCCATCTGAAATCACTGCAATTATTCAATATCAGATTGGTGCTTTAAAAGCTTTCTGTGCCGCAGAGGGTATCCGGCTTCAGCACGTAAAACCGCACGGGGCACTCTATAATATGGCAGTAAAAAGCCCCGAAATTGCGCAGGCTATCTGTGAAGGAATCGCTTCTGTTGATTCTTCTTTAATTCTGCTTGCTCCGGGCAGCAGTGAAATGTCCATAGCTGCAAAGCGGCTGGGTCTTAAAACTGCAAATGAGGTTTTCGCCGACCGTGCATATGAAGAAGACGGCTCGCTCGTTGCAAGAAGCAAACCCGGAGCCATGATCACAGATAAGAACCTTGCAATTGACCGTGTACTGCAGATGGTGGAAAAAGGCACCGTAACCTCTATTACCGGAAAAGAAATTGAACTTTCCGCAGATTCAATCTGTGTGCATGGTGACAGCCCGGCCGCACTTACCTTTGCAGAAAATATCCGTCAGGCACTGACAGAACATAACATCCGTATTGCATCACTTGAAGAAACGATACGTGAACACTGAGTTTTAAATCAGCTCTTCACAATCAAATCTGAATCTTTTCCTGCAACATCATATTCCAGGAGGTACCATACTATGAGCCATACACTTACATCTGCTCCCTTACGCTCTGCCAAAGAATCTATCGAAGATATCGTTCTTCGTCATTCCGGACGCGGCATGAACATCCTTCAGCATTACCTGGACGCCCATTATTGCCGTAACGCCGCACAGCAGATTCTTTCTCTTCCAAAAGGAACCATCCTGCTCACAACCGGCTTTTACGTTGCCGGACACGCAGAAACAGACGGTCCGCTTGGCACCATCGCTCTTGCAAAAGCACTTAAACAGCTGGGCTATACGCCAGTCATCATTACAGATCTTATCTGCAACGGACTATTTGAACCGGAAAATCTGACAGTCGAATATGTTTCTTTTGAAGCCGATGAAAAAGAGTATTCCGTGCTGCTTCAAAAATATGCTCCGGTCTGCTTGATTTCCATTGAACGTTGTGGACATAACCTGGAAAATGACTATGCAAACATGCGCGGAATCAGTATTGCAGCCCAAACTGCTTCCATTGACAAGATGTTTGAACTCGCTTTGGCTTCTTCTATCCTCACGATCGGAATCGGTGACGGTGGCAATGAGATCGGCATGGGAAATTTAAAAGATGTAATCTCGGAAAAGCTCTCTCTTGTTCCATGCACTGTTTCGGTCAATACTCTGATCATTGCCACTACCTCAAACTGGGGTGCTTATGCACTTGTGGCATACCTTGCTCTTCTGACACAGTCAGACCTCTTCCCTACATACAAAACAATCGCAGACTGTCTCACCCGTATTGTATCAATGGGGTGTGTTGACGGCGTCACAAAAAAGCCGGAAAACAGTGTTGACGGATTCCCATCGAATGTGGAACAGGAAATCGTAGAAGCACTCCTGTATGTATCTTCCATCGGTGCAGCATAAACACATCGCAATTTTCATACCTGTCGCAAACAACAATCACCGCGAAGATCTGATACGTTACCATCTAAAGAGGGATCGCATGTTCTGCGATCCCTCCTTTTCTTTTGTATCTATCCCGGTTACTGCTGCATACCTGAATTCATCATCTGGCTGCTTCCGCCCATCTGACTCATGCCGCCCATCTGGCCATTTCCGGACATCTGGCGTTCCTGGTTTTCAATCATTTTTTTCACCATATAACCGCCTACAGATCCATTCTGTTTCGATGTCAGATTTCCATTGTACCCATCAGAGAGCGGTACACCAAGCTCGCTTGCTACCTCAAACTTAAAACGATCCAGTGCGCTTTTCGCCTCCGGTACTGCTGCTGTGTTGGATGAACGATTTGTCATAGTAAAACGCCTCCTTTGTTTTCTTTTCTTGTTTTTATCGTTTGGATGGTTTTACAGCTTTTCTGCTGCATTCCTAGTATGCGCACGATCAAAATAAATAAACTGGAAATTTCTGCTTATGGCAAAACTATAACTTGCATTCTTTTATGGTTTTGCTATAGAATCGCTGTATATCCCCGCGAAGTGCTTATACAGCATTTTTTCTAAAAAACTGAAAATAATAATTGATTTTTTAGAAAGTTTTGCTATAATAGAATTGCTATAGTAGGAACTTAGAAAGGTTGGTAGGAGGATGAACATCGGTTTTATCGCACATAACAGCAAAAAAATCCTGATGGAGAATTTTTGTCTCGCTTATAAATATATCTTATCAAAGCACAATTTATACGCAACAGGAATTACAGGCAGACGAATTGAAGAAGTTACAAACCTTCATGTATACAAGTTTCTTCCGGGCAGCGTCGGTGGAGATAAGCAGTTCATGGATATGATCGAGCGAAACTGCATGGATATGGTAATTTTCTTTTATAACCCGCTGATTACCAGTCCAAATACCGCTGATATTTATGTAATTTCACGCTGCTGTGACCAGTACAACATTCCAATGGCAACAAATATCGCCACAGCAGAATCCCTGATTCTCGGACTTTCCCGTGGTGATCTTGACTGGCGCCTGAATATTCGTTCAAAAGATATGGATTAAAAAGATATTGCTTAAGATAAGATCTGTTGATCTTTTTAAAAAAATCCCTGACAGAATTGATCCGCTGCATTCATTTGATGCATACAGCTATTTTCTATCAGGGATTTTTTGTTGTCTCTTACTTATTTAATTTACTTACTTTTTTTATCTGCTGCTTACACTTCGCACTCTTATTACAGAGAATCCTTACATATCAATGCTTCCTGTTACTTCCTCATTGATTACGTAGTAAGCCTTGTTCTCTTCCGGCTTAAGATACAGTGTTACACTCTTCATGTCGCCAACTTTATGTTTCAGCTCTTTTGTCCAGATATCTTTTACCTGTTTCATCAGGTCTTCCTTATTGATTTCTTTTCCAAGATACTGAAGATATACTGTCTCAGAAACGGCTTTCTTTGCGGCTATTGTTCTTTTCTTTGCCGGTGCCTGCTCTGCCGCTCCCTCTGCTGCCTTTACCACTTCTTCTTTTACTTTTCCAGCCTGAGCTGCCGCTGCTTTCACCGTCTCAGTTGCTGCTTCTGCTACTTTTTCTACTGTCTTTACAGCTGCCTCTGCAGTTTTTGCCGCTTTTGTCTTTGCTGTGGTTTTCGTATCTGTTGCTTTTCTCATAATATACTTCCTCCTCATAATTCTGCTTTCCAGTCGTACCTAAATTATGTCAAATGAATCATATAACAATTCCGCAGACATTGCAAGCCAAAAATTCCCTGTAAAATCAACGTTTTCGGTATATTATGCATAACGCAGACGGCATGCTTTTTCTGTTTTTCTGCAAATAGTGACAATTTCACAGACTGATCCGGCCTTTTTGACGCATCAAAAGACGCTCATAGCGCCTGCGCAATGATTCATTTTCTTCTTTTTTCAGACCAGAATCCTCCTGCATCAGTTTTCCGATCGCCTCATTCGCCTGCTGCAACAGATTCGCATCTGAATAAATATCAGCCAATGCAAAGTCGAGCATACCGCTTTGGCGAACCCCAAAAAGATCTCCCGGACCACGCAACTGCATATCACGGTTTGCAATCTCAAATCCATCGTTTGACTTGCACAGAATATCCAGCCGCTCACGAATCTGCTTTCCATCCAGCTTATGCAGGAAAATACAGTAGGACTGTGCGCACCCGCGGCCCACGCGGCCTCGCAGCTGATGCAGCTGAGCAAGTCCGAAGCGCTCTGAGTTTTCTACCATCATCACAGTCGCATTCGGCACATTGACACCAACCTCAATGACAGTTGTTGAAACGAGCACCTGGATCTCATTTGCCAAAAACCGTTCCATAATCTCATTTTTTTCCTTCGGCTTCATTTTTCCGTGCAGATATTCAATACAAAAAGACGGTGGCAATTCTGTACGAAGCACTTCTGTATACTCCACTACATTTTCTGCATCCATTGCTTCGCTCTCTTCTACCATCGGACAGATCACGTAGGCCTGATGCCCGGCCTCTACCTCTTTCCGGATGAATTCATAAGCTTTTTTCCGATAGGAAACATCCACCACGCAGTTGCGGATTGGAAGACGATTGGCAGGCATTTCATTAATTACAGAAATATCCAGATCTCCATATAAAATTACAGCCAGCGTTCGCGGAATCGGAGTTGCACTCATAACAATGGTATGCGGAAACTCTCCTTTTTCAGATAGTGTTTCTCTCTGTCTCACACCAAACCGGTGCTGCTCATCTGTGATAACAAGTGCAAGCGAATGATAATTCACTTTTTCCTGGATCAGCGCATGTGTTCCGATAATTACACATGCTTCTCCGGATTCAATTTTAGCATATGCTTCTCTCTTTTGTTTTGCCGTCATCGAACCCGTCAGCAATACTGCTTTAAAAGGAAATTCGTTTTTTGCCATCAATTCCCGGAACGATGCATAATGCTGCCTTGCAAGCACCTCAGTCGGTACCATCAGCGCACTCTGCAGACCGTTTGCCGCCGTCATTACCATTGCCAGAATTGAAATGATCGTTTTCCCGGATCCGACATCTCCCTGGATCAGACGTGCCATCACCGTATTATGCTGCAGTTCTTCCTGAATTGTCTCCCAGACCCGCATCTGTGCGCCTGTCAGCGTATACGAAAGACCCTGGATCAGTTTTTCTGTCTCCGGTACAGCATGGATCTGAAACCGATTCTGTTCTTTCTGGCGGGCATCTCTCAGTCCGCGCAGCTGCAGGAGGAAGAAAAAAAACTCATCAAAGACCAGGCGCTTTCTCGCCTCTCTCAGGCTCTCTTCACTTTTCGGAAAATGGATCTGCTCCAAAGAGAAATTGTATTCTGCCAGCTCATACTTTCTTCGGATTGCCTCCGGCAGATGCTCCGCGAGCAAACCGCGATACTCCAGAACCTGATGAATCGCTTTTGTGACCATCTGATTCGTCATTCCCTTCACAAGTGTATAGACCGGCAGCATTGTCCCAAGCACCGCCTGGTACTGTTCCGGTTTAAAAACTGTCGGCTGCTCCAGAATCAGACGGTCTCCTTTCGCTTTAATTCTTCCCCTGAAAATATAAGGAACTCCGCTCCGAAGAGAATTTTTGAGATAAGGCATATTAAACCAGCTGACAAGAATTCCCTCCATTCCGTCACCAAACAGCCCGGAAGTAATCGATAAGCCTCTCATATACCGCGTCTGCAAAGGCGCAGATAGCCGTCCGAATACCGCCACATACATTCCTTCTTTCAGTTCAGCAACCGGGATTGGCTCCTCATATCGCTCATATTCGCGCGGATAGTAGTGAACCAGATCCTCCAGGCTCTCGATCCCCGCCCTCTCAAAGATCTGCCTTGTCTTTTCCCCGATTCCTTTTAAGGAATCAATTGGCGCATCCAGATTGATCATTCTTTTTTCATTTCCTTTCCCATCATTTCCCATCGTTTTCTATTATTTTCTGCCATTTCCAATCATTTCCTATCTTCCGATTATCTGCACAGTCTGTCCAACGCAATTATCTGACCTCATCAAAAATACCCCCGGCCTTCCTTTTCGGAAAAACCGGGGGCACAACAGCTCTGCTCTTTTGCCTTATTCTACACTGATGATGTAATAGTAAATTGGCTGTCCACCATAATTTAACTCTACATCACAATCCGGATATTCCTTCGCAAGACGCTCATGAAGTGCTTCTGCCTCTTCCTCTTTCATATCCTCACCATAATAAATGCTGATCAGCTCTGATTCCTCGTCTACCATCAACGCCACTGTCTCACACGCTACCGGATCAATTTCCTTTCCGACTGCAAGAATTGCGTGATCACCGACGCCCATAATATCGCCTGCCTGAATCACCTTATCATCAATATGCGTATCTCTTACCGCATAGGTCAGCTGGCCGGTCTTCACACGACTGATTTCTTCTTCCATCGCCTGCATATTCTCTTCCGGTGTCTTTTCCGGAACATAGTTAATCACAGCCGTGATTCCCTGCGGAACCGTCTTTGTCGGTACAACAATTATTTTCTTATCCTCTGTCAGATCACGTGCCTGATTTGCAGCAAGAATAATATTCTTGTTATTCGGGAAAATAAAAATCGTATCTGCATTCACCTTTTCAATTGCATTGAGCATATCTTCTGTACTCGGATTCATTGTCTGACCGCCTTCGATCAGATAATCCACACCGAGATCCCGGAAGATTTCTGCAATTCCCTCTCCGATTGAAACGGAAATAAAACCGACCGGCTTGCGCTCTTTTACTTCCTGCTCCGCCTTTTCCTCTGCTGCTTTCTTTTCCGCTTCCTTTTTTTCCGCTTCTTTAAACAGCTTCTCTTTATGCTCTTCACGCATATTGTCGATCTTCATACTGGTAAGAGAACCGTATGTCAGCGCCCGCTGAATGGCCAGCCCAGGATCATTCGTATGCACGTGGACCTTTACAATGCCATCATCTGATACAACCACGATCGAATCTCCGATCGACTCAAGATACGCCTTAAAAGAAAGCTCCGTCTCATGTGTATATTCTTTTTCCAGCAAAATAATAAACTCCGTACAGTAACCGTACCGGATTTCCGCCGGAACCTCTGCTTCCGCCATCTGTGGTGCTGTGCCGATCTTTGAACCGTCTGCCTCAATCGTATAGTCTACTTCTTTTCCACAGAATGCATCATAAGCACCCTTCAGCACCTGAAGCAGTCCCTGTCCGCCGGAATCCACAACGCCTGCCTCTTTCAGCACAGGAAGCATTTCCGGTGTCTGGTTCAGAACCTCTTCACTGCGGCAAACCACTTCCTTCAGCATGGTATCCAGATCAATATCCGGATTCTCCTCCAGAAGCGCTACCGCTCTGTCTGCACCGCCACGCGCAACAGTAAGGATTGTTCCTTCCTTTGGCTTCATTACTGCCTTATATGCCGTTTCTACGGCCTTTTGAAATGCAGAAGCAAGAATGACCACATCAATCTCTTTCTCTTTGCGGATGACCTTTGTAAATCCACGCAACAGCTGCGAAAGGATGACACCGGAATTTCCACGTGCGCCGCGCAGGGAACCGGAAGACACTGCCTTTGCAAATGTCTCCATAGTAATATTTTCAAGCCCGGCCACTTCTTTGGCCGCAGACATGATCGTCAGTGTCATATTAGTACCGGTATCGCCATCTGGTACCGGGAAAACATTTAGTTCATTAATCCATTCTTTTTTTGCTTCCAGATTTTTCGCACCCGCAAGAAACATCCTTGCACATAAAGATGCATCAATCGTATTTCTTTTCACTTGGCAGCTCCTCCTTAATCAATCACTCTGACGCCTTCGACGTACATATTGATCTTCTCTACTTCCATTCCTGTAAACTCTTCCACCCGGTATTTTACACTGCCAAACAGATTATCTGCTACCGCCGAAATACTAACTCCGTAAGAAACAATTACATGAAAATCAATTGTAATCCTGTTATCCTCAATTTTTACACTGAGTCCTCTCTCAAGGCTATCCCTTTTCAGAAGGCGCACCAGTCCGTCCTTTACATTTACAATTGCCATTCCGACAATTCCGAAACACTCAACTGCAACACTTCCCGCATACGTGGCAATCACGTTCGGATCAATTACGATTGAGCCAAGTTCATTGCTCATACGTCCTTTCATAGACAGAAACCTCCATTTATCATTCATTCTGACTTCTACATGGTATCATGCACAATACGTCTATATTAACATGGTAATTCCTATCTATTTTACCAGAAAAACTTATAAATGCAATGGCATATTTCCTTCTTTTAAAAATATTTGACTTTTTAAAAATTTTACTTGCAAAAGCAATACATATCTGATAGAATATCCTTGCTGTGAGTCTGAATATCGTGTTTTTTAGGCTTAATATTGATCAAGGAGGTGCAATCATGGCTAAATGTGCTATTTGTGATAAAGGTGTTCATTTCGGAAATAATGTGAGTCATTCACACAGAAGAAGCAACAAGATGTGGAGATCCAACATCCAGCATGTAAAGGTGAAAACCGAATGCGGAGCTGCTAAGAAAATGTACGTTTGTACTTCTTGCTTAAGATCCGGAAAAGTAGAAAGAGCTTAATTTTGTTTATACCTGACAGGTTATCATGTATGTGATAACCTGTTTTTTTCTGTTTTTTTCTGTTTTTTTCTTTCTTGCCCTGTTCTGCCACTGTTTTGCACAGTACGAGCACCCATTGTCAGATATCCGCATTTTCCATCGCTTCACACTCAACAGCAAAACAGATTGTAACCGAGCACCAAAAAAAGAAAAATAAGCAAAACACACCAAAAAACGTCTGCGATGATCAGACCGATAAAAATACCGGCTGCCATACAGAAAAGCGTATAACCGATCAGTCTTTTCATCTCATACCTGCGGTCTCTTTTCTATATTTTATGCAGCCGGTTTTTGCCGGTATCACTTAAAAGCTCTTCTCATCTTCTGCCGCTTCATGAATTGCCGCATCTACTTCCGGGTCTTCCCCACGCCTGCCCGGCATAAATTTATTCACAAGATCCGGAACCATATCGAGAATCTTCGTCACACTGTCCTGATTCTTTACATTGACCAGCCGTGTTGTACCGTTTGAAATCACCAGCACTGCACTTGGAGAAATCTTTCCCCCCATTCCGCCTCCACCGCTGTTTTTCTTCTCTTCCGTTTTTGCAGAGGCTCCCACACCAAAGGATACATCCACCAGCGGAACGATAATTGTATCACCAACTGTAACTGGATCACCGACTACCGTCTTTGTCGTAATAAACTCTTCCATTCCTTTAAACAACGATTCTACTGTGTTCTGAAAATTTTCTGCCATTCCTATTCTCCTTTCTTTCTCAGCTTCCGGATCAGCCGTTTCAGCTTTTGGTTCCGGAACAGATGATATCCCGCCACAAGCAGATGAACACTGCGAATGTGTCCGGAAAATTCCGTCTCTGTCTCAAGGATCACTTCTTCAAAATCCAGGAAAAGTTCATATTCCCTGGTCGGAAGCAACAAATATAATACTCCGGTCAATTCTCCTGTCAAAGCCGGATCTCCTGTACCGAATTTCAGGTAACCGGACAGACAGCGCGGCCTGTAATGCCGCAGCAGTGCAAAAAGCTCTTTTTTTACACCCTCAAATACCTCTCTGATTTCATAATTTTTCCAGAATTCCAGAAAAACCATTGGCTGATGCAGCAAATCACAGATACGTTTGATTTTATACGGCAGTGCTGACACAAAGCTGCAGACTCGTGTCCGGACTGAAGAAAACATGTTCTTTTTTTTCTTTCCGGATACTTCTGCCCGCCTCGATGACGCCTCAGAGACCCCGCTCTTCTGATCACGCGGCGGTGCTTCGGAGGATTTGCTCGTCCGTTCACGCAGCGATGCTTCGGATGATTTGCTCATCTGATCATCTGCTGATGTTTTAGATAATTGGTCCATGTGACCGCCACGGTTTCTTTTTTCCGAATTTTTCCTTTTTTTCTTTTTCCGCTTCTTCAGAAGTGCCCTCCATGCCTTCGGAGTTTTTCCAAAGATGAGCAGATTCATTTGGAGACCTTCTGCACCAAACGATGCCTGCACAACAAACAGCTGCCTTAGCCATGCTGCCGACAGTCCGGCCTCCCGCTTCTCTTCTTTTTTCTCACATCTTCCATAATAACGCACCGGTACCAGCAGGACCAGCAGCAGTACCGCAAGAATCAGAATCAGGAGAAATAAAAGAATCAATCCCAGCCATTTCAATATAGTCAATAATACGGTCAGGATGCCCAGAATTATATGTAACATATCTATTTCCCTTCAAAATACTGACGGACCAGCGCATTCCCGGTCTTCGCATACACGTCCTCTACAATCGTCCGAACCACTTCCTGTGCCTCACGTCGTCCACATGCAACGCCAAGGATCAATGGCTCTCCGCTTCGCTCCCGATGGCTGCGATAATACGTTGGCGTAAGAATTTCCATTTGATTTTTCGGTGTGGGCGCGAGCGTAATCAGATAGGTCAGAATATGGTTTTCTCCAGACTCAATCCGTTTTATGATTTCATCCTTTTTCTTTTCTGCAGTTTTCCCAAAATACAGATTTTGATACCAGTTCATCGCACTTCTCCTGAAAAGAATTGCCGACATCCCGCATTCACGGAATCCCGGCATTTTGTGGTCAAAAGTATTTTCGGTTTCCCCAAAGATTATTCTTTTTGAGATTCAAATACTCATTGTAGGCTTTCTCCAGAATCATCTTCTCATTGGAAAATTTCAGAAGATGATACGCCTCATGGAACTTGTAATACCCTGAGTCGATAAAATACTCCTCTCGCTGTGGTTTGCTGTAATAGCTGTCCGCCATCATCAGATACCAGTGAACATCCTTTGAAACTGTATCTTCCGGCACATTGAATGTATACTGGCTTTTCCCGACATACTTAATAATCGATGCGCGCACACCAGTCTCTTCGAGTACCTCTCTTGCAGCAGTCTCCTTAAAATCTTCTCCGGCTTCTACGGTTCCTTTCGGAAGCACCCAGCCTTCATACTTGTTCTTGTAGCTCTTATACAAAACAAGTATCTTTCCTCTGAATATCACCACACCGCCACAGCTTGTTGCTTCTATCATTGCAATCCCTCCTGTCCGCGTTGTGAATCTGTAAAATCACTGTCACAAGTATAACTCTTTTTTCTGGTTCACGCAACCAAAACTTCTGTCAGGAATTTCCCTTGAAAATGTCAATATTAAATGCGACACTTTTTTAACTTTTTTCAACTGATTTTCCGGATCTCTTCTTCAAACAGTTCGCCCGCCGAATGATAGCCGTGGATCTTCCGCGGATAATTATTCACCCAGCTTTCAATCGCAGAAATTTCTTCATCCGTTTTTCCATCGAAGTTTGTTCCTTTCGGAATATGTCTTCTGATCATTTTATTTGTTACTTCGTTGCTTCCTCTTTCGTAGCTGCTGTACGGATGGCAATAATATGTCTTTGTCCTGCTTCCTGCTCCCAGTGCTGAACGTTCAATTCCTTCACTATCTGCAAATTCGCTTCCGTTATCCATTGTGATCGTTTTGAATACTCGTTTGAACATATCGCCCCACTTTCTTTCAATCGCATCCAGCGCGTTGACAACTGCTGCCGCCGTATGCTCTGGCAACTTCATCACAATTTCATCGCGTGTTTTTCTTTCAGTCAACACAAGAAGACTGTTCTTTGATTTCCCGCGCTTTCCTTTTACCGTGTCCATCTCCCAGTGTCCAAACTCTTCGCGTGTTTCAATTTCTTCCGGTCTTTTTTCTATACTTTCACCCGCTGACGCTCTTGCCTGCGTTTTCTTGACCTTTTTGTATGTACGTTTCTTATTCTTTTTAACCGGAAGATTTTTATTTGTCAGGTGCAGAAAGATCCCTTTATCAATATAACTGTACAGTGTTGTTGTGCAGATCATCACGCTGAATTCGTTTTCTTTTTGTTGTGCCTTAATTTCCCCCAGTACCGCCGCCGGACTGTAATCTTCTTTCATGATCTTTTCTTCAATATAGTTCGCCAGTCTGATGTCATTCCCAATCTTCAGACTTCCCCCTTTGCTCTTCAGATTTTCTTCATATTTATCATGTGCAATATCAGGGCTGTATCTTTCTTCCGTTGTCAAATCTGAATTAAGCGCGGTAAAACGTCCTCTTTTCAATTCTCTATATATTGTGCTTCTATGCACATGCAGCATGTCCGCGATCTCTTTGATTTTTACTCCCGCTTTTATCAATGCTTCAATTCTGATCCGGTCTGCTTTTGTCAAATGTTTGAACGTTCTTTCCATCTCCGCTTTCTCCTTCTATAAAAGAAGCCGCAGGCGATGATCATGATCGTCTGCGGTTCCTTGTAATTTATACAGCCTTATTTATCCCTTAATATTTTTTCGACAATTAGTTTTTCAATATAGTCAGGGCAACTTCTTTCCCCATTTTCCCAGTTTGTCAGCGTTCTATATGGAATTTCTAGCCACTCTGACAATTCTCTTCTGCTCATATTTTTCTGTTTGCGTGCTTCTTCTATTTTCATTCTATTCGCTTCCTTATATTCTGCATTCTTTTTCAATCATTTCATTGATAATGCTTTCGTCATACCCTCTTCCGTAATATTTGAAGATAACGCTTCCATCGTTAAATACTATCCAGTCACAATTAGTATCATTTAAAATTCTATCAAGTGCAACATCAGTCGGCAGTTCATGCCCGAACATTGAGAAATAACCAGCAGCTTCATCTATTGATGCAAAACTAAAAACTTCCCCGCCTTCTTCTTTGCATATCATGATATAATCATGCTTTGTGTATCCTTTTACAGCTTTCATTTTCTTTGCACCCCTTGTCTTTTATTTTTTTCCTGCTATAATCTAATTAAGCACTTGGGGCGGTTAGCAGGAATGTTTAGGTATCCGCCCCCTGTGTGATCCCTTATTCTATTTTATTTTCTTATTTCTTCAAGTATCTTGTCAATATGTTCCACGGTATGTATTTCTCCGTTTGTCCTTGCTACTTCTCTAATTGATACCAACATCGCTATTAAATCGGCTTTGCTCATTTCTTCGTTCTCCATTGTTTTCTCCTTTCCTGCTGTTCCCTTGTTACAATTATATTATATACCCATTGAGCCTATTTGTCAATCTTTTTTTACTCATTGAGCTACTTTTTTGCAAAGAAAAAACACTATGATTCCATAGTGTCATCTTCTTCCAGTAGATCATCAACCGTCACATTCAGAACCTTCGCAAATAGCTTCAATTCGTAATCGGTCACAAACCTTGTCCCTATTTCAATTCTGCTTATACTATCGCGTTCAAGTGTTATCCCTTGCAGCTGAATCTTCGCAGCCAGTTCCATCTGCGTCATTCTCTTTTTCAATCGTTCAATCCGAATCCTGTCACCGCATAGATTCTTTTTGCCTTTATAGGTGTATATCTTCATCCTTCATTCTCAATCCCTTGTGTTAATGTTCAGCATCATTCTTGACATTAGCACTTTTTTCACCTATATTTGTGTTAATGATCAGAATTACAGAAAACTGATCAAATATTATTATATAATGAAGGGGGCTTTTCCTATGTTTGGTAAAAAAGCAGATGACAAAATCGCCAAGAAGCAGGCGGAGCAGGAAGCAAAAGACAAGGCGGCTATGGAAAAATTCGGTGTTGATTTCGACAGTTACACTTCGGACGACATCAAAGAAAAGAATGTCGCATCCCTTAAAGAAATCGCATCCAGTCTTGCAGGTTCAAAAATGTATTCTTTCGGAAGTCTTTTAAGTGGAAATTCAAATGAAACTTTCGCACTGGAAATGTCACGCGCACAGGTTGAACAGAATTTCATTCTTATGCGTCAGAATGAAGAAATCATCCGCCTGTTGAAACAGATCGCAGAAAAATAATTTTCTTCTCTTTTTGTACATATTGTCATCGCATAGATTCCGATCAGCGTCATGTATTTGATCTGTTTTCGTGATATTGCATAAAAGGCAGCGACCGTTCTTTGATCGCTGCCTTTTCATTATTCCATTTTCTTACCTTTTAGGTACTCACAAAACAGCTTGTCTTCCTCTTCGTCCGCTTTCTTCGCTGCCGCTGTTATTGATAACATGAGAATAGTTGTCACAGATCCAAACGCCGCAGACACGATCGCTGTGACGATGTATGATACCGGAACCATCGTTATTCCTCCGGAATAAATTCTGTGTGTTCTGGATCTCCTGAAATCCAGTACCCGTCTGTCGTCTTGTAAAGTACCCTGTCGCCGATCTTTGCTTTCTTCTCGACATTCTTTTCATCAAACATCGTCACGCCACAAATTGCATCGTCTTCAAACGAAGGTCTTCTGCGAAGGCGAAGTCTTCCATCAAACACTCTGCGGATTGTTCCATGTACTTCTTCTTCGCTTCTTGCTGCTGCCGCCGCTGCTTCAACGTCTTCTACTGTGATTTCATCCATTATTTCTTTCACTTCTTCAGCCGGAACTTCGCCAACTTTTTCCCCGTTTTCATCATATGCATTCACAGATCCATCCGGTTTTTCTTCCAGTGCCGCATCATCAGGAACGTCATCTGTCACTTCAACTTTCAACGGATACAGCTTTACACCTTCTTCATCCCATACTGACAAGCCATTCTTTTCTGCTTCCTTTTTTGCATTCTGGATTGTTTTGTATCCCTTATTTGCTTTTTTATCGAAAGTGTTTCCAATATAAAACATCTGTTTCCCTCCTTCCTATTTTGCTTTCAGGTAACTGATTGAACTGAATCCGATATACTCCACTCCATCAAGCGTCACAGTAATGTATAACCATTTCGTTCCATTCGATGTATTATAATAGCCGTAATTATGCACTGTGGTTCCTTTCGGAATACAGCACAAAGCCTTTTTGTTCTTTCCAGCGTCGTTTCTGCAATACAGATCAGCTGTTGTGACGTAGGATCCCGCCAGCTTCTTGTTGTACTCTCTCGCATAGCATGTTGACTTGACGGTTTTGCTAATGGTCTGATCTGCTGGCTGTGGCTTCGTAGTTGTTGCCGCTGCTCCATTCAGAATTCTGTTTACTTCTTTCTGAATAGTATCCGGATCATAACCGCTTGCCGAAAGTGCTTTTCTTCTTGCTTCTCCGTTCCCCCACTGTCCCGCAATTACTTCATGTGCTACGGTTGACACGCTCTTTCCCGGCGTATTTACTGGCTTGCTTTCCGCCTGATCACTGTCATATTTTGGTGTGATAAATCCTCGAATATATCTTCCATTCAGTGATACAGTTCTTTTCTTCACGCTGTCGCTGTAATTTCCTTCGGTAACGACAAAATATCCTGCTGCTTGATTAACGTATGTAACTGTTCCAACATGATCCGGTGTTCCGGTATTGTCGCCCACACCGTTATCCTGCCAATCATACAGCACCGCTTCGCCCAGCTTCGGAACGTGTGCGTCATTTTCTTCCCATACGCCCATCTGCTTCGCTCTTTCAATCAGATAATAGCAGCTGATTTCAATCGGCATAATTGCCGTATATTTTAACGCAACGGCAAGTGCCGACCAAGCGCAAGCGCACCACGCCCATCCATACGCCATTTTTGTCCCGCGTGGGAATGCACCTGTGAAACTATTGTAAATATCAATAATTGATTTATATGATCCATCCGCTTCATTTTTTCCGATCCAGCTTTCTACCAGATCCACAACTGCTTGTCTTGAATACATTTTTACACCTTCTTCCCCTGATTTATCCACATTGTCCACAACGTACTGTTTAATCCACCGCACGCAACACTGATGTCTGCTTTCAAACTTTTTATCCCCCACCTGATTATCATTGCTTGTATCCTTCTGATCCAAGATCAACGATGCATACACTGTATCAGGTGTATATGGCTTTTTCGCTCTCGCAAAAATTCGTTTTACTGGTTTTGAACCACCAAGATGTTCTACTTCGCACCACATCATCTGTGCCTGTATATTATCAACGCCATATGCTTCAGCTTCAGCGATGTATTTTTCCATCAGTTCCTTGAATAAATCATCCTGACACTTCTTTCCTGCATCCGTTGTGATAATCGCAATCAATGCAGCCTTTTCTTTTGCTGTCGGATTCCATCTTGTAGCTTCCCAGTCTACTGACAGTTTCTTTTCGATTCCTGCTGTGTCAGCAGTCCTGAAGGCTTTCGGATCTGCCTTCAGGATCATCTGACACAATCTTCTGCCTTCATTCCCATAATTTTGCGCCCAGCCTAATGTACACGTTTTTTCATTGTCTGCATTTGCTGCTTTTCCGGCATACGCACCATATTTTCTTTTTCCGTATGTCTGCCCGCCAGATTCCACGCCGCCGATAATGTTGGTCAAAATTGTCAGATATTCTTTTTTCATTACTGTTCACCATCCTTTGACACAGATGCTTTTCGTGTCAAAACTTCGATTGCATTCTGGATCACTGTCGGAAGTGGAATTCCCATCAGTCCGGCATTTTCCGTGATGCTGATCAATTCATTTGCCATGAATCCAATGATCACTGCATTGCGAATATAATTTACACCCAGCGCAAGATCCAGACGGTATGCGATCAACACAAACAGCAATGTCACACCTTTTCTGCACAGTCCCTTCCATCCGGCTCTGCTTTCCAACGCTCCGTTTTCTGTTTTTCTGCTGTTGTGAAAAATTCCCGCAACAATCAGCCCCGATAAATAATCAATCACCATAAAGATCACCAACGTCACAAGTGCCTGATCCCATCCACCGAAAGCAGCTGCAATCGCGCTTCCCACTACTCCAACAGCAGTGCAGATTCCTTCTTTCATGTCATATCCTCCTTAGTTTCATTTCGATCCTGTCAAGATCATCTTCTGCCTGTTTTCTTTCTTCCGAAAGATCGGCAGGGAAGACCGCGCCCGCGATCCTCTCCTGCTCGATCAGGACAGCCTGTTTTCTGACGATGTCTGCCAGCTTTTCCGTTACGCCGCACATCATGTCGACGACTTCCAGCAGGCTTCCGGTTCCGCCTTCATACGGTTCCTTCACTTCGCCCATGTCTGCCCCTCCTTACTGTTCTTCGCTCTCTTTGATCAGATCTTCGCATCCACTTTCGATCAGGATCTGTTCGACCTTATCTTTCAGAAGGCGCGGCACTCTTTTGTACAGTGCAATCGCTTCTTCTTTTGTTTCCGCATACATGATCTTCTGCGCCCATAACATAGCCATCATCGTTTCGCCCTCCTTTCCGAATAAAATTTTGTATATTGAATGCCTAACAAAATTAAGCATATACAAGCTCCGACATTTCCAGCAGACAGGATTCCAGCATTTCATTCTTTTCCTGAAGTTTCTGAATTTCAACGGTCATTTCTGCCCGCGTCATTCCCCCACTTTCCGGATCCGGTTCATCATCTTTCATGTCTTCGTCTTTTCCGGCCTGATCAGTCTTCCCGTACTCCCAGTATTTTTCAAAGTCATCTTCGATCTGTTTTGTCGTGATCGTGCTGTCCGCCGGAAGTTCAAACACTACTTCATCAAAACGGTACATCTTCCGATCCTTTGCGTCTTCCTGACGGTATTCCTTGATATTGTCCGCCATCCTGACGGTCATTGCGCCACCCGGAAGATTTTCCATCATTACCTTTTCCGGCTTCTGATCTGCATCTACGTTCAAGTAAATCATGCAATTCCTCCATTCTTTTCTGATATTCCAGTTGTCCATAGAATCCATTTACGCGATGTGCCACCTGAAGCAGTTCTTCCGTGTGGTATCTTTCTTGTAAATGGAATGAATCAGATTGTTCAATATAGCTGTTATACGATATTATCTTCTGCGCCCGTTCACGGCGCAGTGTTCCATCACGCTTCAGCTCTCTATATCCACGGATCAGCTGTCGTCTTGCCCTTTTGAATACGCGACGCCGGATCGTGATGTGTGTTCTGCTGATTCTGTATCCTGCCATGTCCAGCATCGGTACGCCCCTTTGCCCCGGACGTGGCAGGTTCCGCCTTCGCTTTTCTTCTTCAATCGGCAACAGCTTGACAATTCCTGTCGTTTCTTTTATTTGCAAGTGCTGATTCTTTGTCATCCACTTGTCCAATGCTTTCACTGCCCGCTGTTCTCCTTTTATGGATCCGGATCCTATCGAAAAATCATCCATAAATGTTCCGCAGCGTATAACATATGGTATCTTTTTCCCTCTTCGCGTCGATCCCAGTGTATACAGATAGCGGATCGCATACGACATCGCAAAATTAAAGAGCCATGCATCAAGATACCCGCCGATGATCAGATGTCCGCCCGGTGCGACGCTCTTTAAATATTTCAGCAGTCCGATCGCATATCTTGCTTTCTGGATTTCCATCATCACCAGATCTATACATACATCATATTGAAGTGAAGCATATGCATGTACAACATCTGTTTTTCTCACATATTCTATTCCCAGCGATTCCTTCAGGAAATAACGCAACATCTGATCTTTCAGCATTGTCTGCCCGTGTCCCGGAATGCTTGCGTGTTGCGTCGGAAGCAATCGCGCCTGAATCAATGGTTCTATCATCAATTTCGTAATATGACCGATCAGCTGATGCATAATGCACAACAGTGCAATGTCCCTGATCTTTCCTGTCATTCCATCCGGACGCTGCCGGATCGTCACTGGTTCCATATCATCCGGTTCTATTCCGTGATCGACCAGATCTTCCACAATCCCAAGCATTGCCAAGCCAATCGCTTCAACAGCTTCATTTTTATACTTCCACGATCCGGATAAATCATCTATTTTTATATCGTCGCGTGGAATTCCTGCATACTTTTCAATAAACGTCAGTACATCGTTTCTTCTCCATTTTCCTTTGAAACATTCAACAACTGCCTGTTCGCACAGCTGCCTGCTTAACTTTTTATATCTCTTTTTATGTGCCATCTTATTTTTACTTTATGTGTGAAGCGACTTTCGGTTACGACAGATCCTTGAATCAGGATTCGTCTTGTTACTACTTGCCGCACGCATAACCCACGGTTATACATGCCAGTTTCCCGGCTTCCGGTTTTACTGATTTTCGCTTATGCGCGGATATACAGACGCATTTCAGCAAGTTTTCACCTGCCTTCATAAATACATAAATTCGCGGACGACTGTTCCAGTTCGAGTTACCCGGCGCATTGTTGCCATTCTCCGCAGCCAGACCAGCATTCCCGCCATTGTTCAAGTTCGCAAAACGCCACGGGCAGCGAACCCCGGCGGAGTTGGTACCGTAGAAAGCCGATCCCGCGCCTGCATACCCTTTTTATTTTCTTTTCCTGTTAGGTGTGTATGAGTGGTCTTGCCCCTCTGGTCTGCTTACGCAGACCATTCACCCCGCTTTTTACCCGCGCCACAAAGCCGCGGACGACCGTCCCAGTACGAGGCACCCGGCGCAGAGTTGCCAGTCTCCGCAGCCAGACCAGCATGCCCGCCATCGTACAAGTTCGCAAAACGCCACGGGCAGCGAACCCCGGCGGAGTTGGCACCGTAGAAAGCCGACTTAAAATAAGTCGTTGAAGATCCGCCGATCAGCTTCGGAAACAGCGCGCCCAACTTTGACTTGATAAATGCTTTCACATAGTTCCATCCGGACGGCATACCGGAATATACAATGCCTGTATCTTCATAGTCCGCTGTGATTGATCCTGACAGTTTCTGACTGTCGCGGCACTGATACACAGTATAATCAAATCCTCCTGCTTCGTTTGCAGTCGTGTCATACAGTGGATCCAGCCCGATCGTATATGATCCATCCAAAACTTCTACACCAGCAACACGAAGCGGTGTCTTTCCTGCTGTCAGGCTGAATGTGCATCCGTCTTTATGTCCCGCCAATGCTTCTGTTGCGCCCGAATGCCACGGCATAGTTGAAATACACGTTGTTGCTGTCGTTGTGATCGTTCCGCTGATGTCAAGATTGATCGCTGTGTATTCCGTTCCGTTTACTGTTACTTTTTCGATTGAAGATACTTTCACCAGATCCGCAAGGTTACGCATCCATGCATTCCATCTGTCTTTATTCGACTGTGCGCCCATATCACCAACCGATACCGTGGATCCGACAATGAATCCTGCTGCCTGACTTGCAGACAGAAGAACCCTTTTCACATTTTCTTCCGGCAACGCCGCCATGTACTGATAGTTGTAATTTGTGCATCCTTCGGCAATGTTTGAGTTTTCCAGATCAAAATGCCTTAACTGCCACATACGAAGAATCCATCTTGTATCACAGTCATTCCACAATCCTTCATAAATTGTTTTCTGTCGTGCCTTCTGGATCCCTGCCGTTGCTGATGCGAAGTTATATGCCTTTATCCCTGCGCCGGATGTCAACGCGCCTTTGCTGTCCAGACCACCGGGGAATGTTGCGTGCCATGTGATCGGTCGCTTTTTATTTTTCGGATCCACATCCCCCGCATCCGGATAATAGCCGGATCCCCTTGTTGTTCTGAATGAAATATAATCGTATGCACCGTCATTCCATTCTTTAATCCATAATGCAAGCGCAAATGTATATACTGGTGCATCTTCACCAGTGATGTCAAAACCGTCTTCACCTTCAAAATATGTGATGTTCATGGTTCCGTCTTCCAGTGACAGCGCGTTTGCTCTGATATACCATGTCATCGGATCTTCATCCGCCCAGTCCTCGACCGCTTCAGTATTTTCTGTACATAGCTGTGCTGCCACTTTATCTGCCAGATCATCCATCGGTGTCATTTTTGTTATTCCTGATACTGACGGATCATAGCTTCGCAGTGTATACGTCTTTCCATTCCATGCCTGCGCTGCTGCTGTTGCAAACCGTGAAAGCAATTTATACTTGTCTGTTTCTCCTGCTGCCAGCGCACGCGGATACCATGACCAGAAAACCCGTGTTGTATTTGTTCCGTCAAGTAATTGTCTGCACGCAGCGTCAAGTGCTTCCGCCGAATTCTGTCCGCCATTCAGTGCGATCGCTTCCAGTGCCGCCGCCATTCTCTCATGCTGTGCATAAGACGGAAATGATAAATCAATTCCTTCCATTCTTTTTTTCCTCCTGTTTACTCATTGATCGGTGTTAATGCCAGATGCGGGATTCCCCGTTCTGTATAAATTGCATATGCATATTTGATATTTGCATCTTTATCCAACATATATGACGCTTCATTGATCTGCCCCGCAATTTTTACAGCTTCATTCGCCTTGTCCAGAACTTCTTTCGCCTGCTTCTGTCTTTCCTGTTCCGCTGTGACGCGATCGCTTTCTGCTGACACTCTGCCTTTTTCCGCGTTCACGCGACCTGCTTCTGCCTGCACTCTGGCTTCCTCTGCCTTCACGCGACCTGCTTCTGCCTGCGCTCTGTCTTCCTCTGCCTTCACACGACCTGCTTCTGCCTGCACTCTGGCTTCTTCTGCGTTCACACGTTTCGTTTCCTGATCAGCATACTGTTTCATTGTCTTATCGAAGATAGAAAGTTCATCGCCCGAAACGATCGCATCTTCATCTTTTACCTTTGCTTCAATCTCTATTTCAAAAGTGACCGATGTTACCACCTGCATCAGATCTGAAGATTTCACTTCTACTTCACACAATGCCGTTCCCGCTGCTGCCAGTGCCTGACTGTCCAATTCCACCATCACAACATTGTCCGTGAATTCACACGGTGTATATACCCTGTGCCTATCTGGTTTTCTGATGAACGCCGTGACGCTGGATCCCGCCGGGATCGTGTATGGTTCCCCATGATCCAGCAGTACGGTTTCGACATACCTCGTCGCCCGATCGCCCTGTTTTGCAGACACCATATACTGTTTTGTTCCGCCTGACATTTCGATTTCAATTCGCTGAATTACTTTTTCAAGTGCCACCATCTTCCCTCCTTTCTATAATCCGAGTTTGTTTAGGATCTGTTGCATTGTCACTTCGGATCCATCTGATTTTATAAATTTCACACTTTGCCTGAATATCGCATCAAACGTAAAATCCACTGCGTTTTCCACGGTTGCCTTCGATCCAAAAGCCACGCCGCGCCCACCATGCAAAAAATGCATTGCATATACCGCTGTTGATACGAAGTCGATGACGGTCACTGTATTGAATGTATCTTTCAGCACATAACGAACATCATATGAAAATTCTGTATTCAGATCCCCACCGCAAACAGTTGTTGCTTCCCCGATCGGAAGTTCTTTTGCTGTTGACGTATATGCACCCTGACTTGAAAGTTTATACTGCATCTGAAGTGTCGCTTTATTCTTTCCGTTGCAAGTTGAATATGTGCTATCTGTCGTCGCTAAAAAATATATGCCTTCATTTTCCAGCGTTCCATCCTGCCCGCACCTCATAGAATCTACCTGAATCGTCGGCGGATTATATTCCACGACTGTCACTTTTGCAGTTTTTTCTGCCGTCCGTCCCCTTGTATCACGGATCTTCACTGTCACGTCCATGATCCCGTAGTCTTCCAACGTATATGACTGTGGCAATGCAGAAGGCGTTCCATAATATGTCCTGTCATTCAGTTCCATATTGACTGATACAATATCAGCACCGTATGACTTTGTAATGTTTGCTGCGGTAATGGCTATATTGCTGTTATGTTCCACGAACATCCCCCACGCCGCAGGGACGCGCCCTTTTGTATCTGCGATTGATATAGATTTGATCACCGGAACACAATCATCCGGGACTGTCGCCCTCACCGTGGCATCCCTTGATTGATATACCCGCGATCCAAACAGCACCTGAACCGAAAGTGTGCAGGATCCCGCTGTACTGTTTTTTATCTCTTCATTCCAGCTTTTCGGTATGGTATAGCTTGTATTGATCTTTGTCGCCCCGGACGTTTTTTTGTCCAGCGTATACGACTTTGATCCAATCGCCCACTTGAATCTGTACGTTGCATCAGATGACAGTTTCACAGAAAACAGCGAATCTTCATTTGCATTTTCTATATTGATAGGAACCGCCGTCTTTCCATCAATTTCAAATTCCGAAGCCCCCGGATCGAATCCGTATGGTGCAAATGATCCCAGATCGTAAAACGAAAAGGTCATTTCTGTTCCTTCTTGTGTCGGATTCTGACCGTATACAATTTTGAAGAATGGTTTTCTGATCGTCAGCTTTGTTCCGATGTTCAGTGTTGCTTTTTTTACCCATGTTCCTTGTGCTACGATGGTATTTAATGTAAAGTAGGAATTCACTGTCCATCTGTATTGTTTTCCATCAATGATCATGACCGATGGCATATCTTCTTTTTTTACGCCCAGCAGCCAGTCATCTTCATTTTGCGTGAACGTTACGGATGTGATTGTTGTCACATCTCCGCTGACGTTCCCGGTGAAGACAGCCTTTGCATATATATTTGTGACTGGTACTTCTCTTCTTGTCGTACTCATACTTTCACTACCTCGAATATTCCATCATCGTCGATCAGCTGTCTGTATTCCTGTTTCCGTTTTTGCCTTTTGACGCTCTGTGTTGCCATTTCTTCCACCTGCTCCGCTTCTCTCCATTTCACGCCCATCCCGTACTGTGTGGATATGAAATCAAAGTATCCGCCGTCGTCTGCTGCTCCGACTGACCATCTTCGCACCGCTTCGACATTTTCAATGTGTAGCTTGTTGTATTGCACATATGCCACCGGAACGCCTTCCTGCCTGAATTCCAGTCTTTTGTCGGATAGCAATGTTGAAAACGGCAGTACCCCGCCATCTTGCTTTTTTCCGATCTCCATTCCATCATCCGTGTAATGGAAATATGTTTCATTCTCTCTTCTGAATTCTTCCAGTTCGTCGCCCTGCGATGTCACAGTTTCTTCGACCGACTTAATAGACATATCAAATGAATTTGCAGTCTGATTCAGTGCTGTTGAATATTCATTTGTCATTCTTTCAATGGTCTTTTCATTCAGCTGCGAAGCATAGTCTTTCGCTTCCTGTTCAGCTGCATAGGTCAGATCCCTTTGTTCTGTTCTGACCTGTTGAACTGATGTCATGATCCCGCTTTCTGAAGATTTAATTGCAGCCTGTGCCTGTTCGATTGTCCAGTATCCTTCATTCAGCGTTTTCTTTGTCCTTGCCTGTGCCTGATCCACTGCATCGGACTTCATTTTTTCTTCTGTTTCTTCCTGAAGCTGTGCAAAACTCTTTGTCACATTAGAAAGTTCACAGGTGTTTTTATCCGGATGCTGCGGATATTCCGTCATCTTCACGATCCGCTGCTTTTCTTTTGTAGCTTCCGTTTTTGAAATCAGATGCACCGTATCACCGATGTCATATTCCAGAATGCTGTATTCCTTTTTCTGTGATGCCAGATCCGCAACGTCAGCAGTATATGCTGTATACGGTTTCGATGCTGTGTCCAGCTTCGCAGTCGCATCTTCGATCAAATTTTCAGTGATGGTGTATCGTTCATCTTTCCAATAGCGCGGAATCACTTTATCCGAATACTGATGATTGTCAATATACGGAACCCCCAGCATAATTTCCGGTGTGATCCCATCTTTTCCCACTGGATAAATTCTTGTGTAGAAATCATATGTATCTGATTTCAGTGTCAGTTTCCGCAGGTTTAGTCCTTCTATGAAATATGCTCCGCGATCCATCCCGATCGCTTCATATAGATCTATTCTCTTCTGAATACTGTCGATCTTGCATTCGCATCTGTATGTGTCCATAACCTCCTGAAGTACATCCCAAGCATTGCACGTTTCATCAATGCTGACTGTTCTTCGCTTTGTTACTGTGCAAATTCCAACCGTCCAACCCGTTCCATCAAAAGCGAATTCCAAGCAGGCACGCGCCGTCTGTGTTACACTCTCAAATCCATACAGAAATTCCTGTGATTCCAGTTCTTCTATATTCAGCTGCGCTACATAACTGTTTTTATTTTCTCCTGTGCTTATTTCCTTCAGAACATATTCATCATCTTTTGTCCTGATATAATATTCAGCCCGCAGATTTTCAATTTCTGATCCTGTTTTCGGATAACTGAATGAAATCTGCTTATCTCCGGATGATAATGTTTTTTCAATTTTCAGATCATCCGGATCATCTATTCCTGCGATTCTCTGATGCTGATCATCATATATCTGAAGCATATATCATCCCCCTTTATAGCCACATCGGGGAATACCTAACTGTCACCCTTGCGCCATTCGTTGAAAACGCAAGGTCATTTCTTCCCGTTTGCAGTTTAGGGAACGCCCACAGATCCACGGATCCGAAAGCGTTATCCCCTTCCTTTGTTATTTTTCCGGTCTTCCCGTTAATCACAATCGTTTCGCCATTCATCAGGCTTTCGATAGTGTACGGTTCCCCGTTTAGTGTTATCTTATAGTTTGTCAGATCCGCTTTTGCTGTCACTTCAATAATGCAAGGTGTATCCCGGCTTCCTTCTGCGTACAGCTTTCCTTCCAGTTTCTGATCAAATATCACTTCCGCTTCATCGTCAAAAAAGAATCCATCAAATTCTAATGTCAGAATTCTTTTTTCCTTTTCAAGCGTTTTTTCGTAATCATCGCCAGTCAGAAACCCTTTGTATTTTCCTTTGAATCCTCTGATTTCTTCCATAATGCAGGACGCCCTGAAATTCTGCATAAAAGATGACATTGTTCTTTCCAACGTCGCCCTGTTCTTTCCCCTGAAGTATATGGTCATTGTCATAGAACCCAGCGGAATATCTGTGTCGTACTCTGTCGGAAGAAGTGCTTTTGACATCATTTCATAGTTTGCCGTCATCTTCGGGGGCTTTGTTTCTGCCGTCAGCAATGTCGCCCCGTATCTTCTGACGTCAATCCCGTTTATGATCATGCTTTACCTCCTCCGTTTTATTTCATCTGTGAATTTTTCTTCCACTTTTGAATATACTTTTGTTGCCACGACTTCGCCGTCCATTGTTACATAGACATATACCGTTGTTCCTGTCATAATTGCATCCAGCTTTTTATCCAGCATGTCGCCCAGTCTGTCATAGAACTGCTTCAATGGAAGGATGGCTTCTGCTCCCGCTTCTCCTCCTGCCAGCAATGTGTCGCCTGCTGCCCCGAATGCGGTCGGTTTCGTCATGATACCGCCGTTCTTATACCAGCTAATGCTGAAATGTGGAACTGATGGCGGATTCAAACTGAATGATCCGCTGATAGACGGATGCGGCAGTTTCAAATGCGGTAACGACCAGCTGAAGTTGAATTTTGATCGGATCGCACTGATCGCATTTCCTACCGCAGTTTTTGCAGCATTGATCGGTGTTGTGATCGCTGTCTTGATTGCATTCCATGTTGAAGACGTTGCTGATTTCACGCTATTCCATACAGAACTTATCGTTGACTTAATCCCGTTAATCGCAGATGTCACTGCTGACTTTGCGGCATTGATCGGTGTTGTCACCGCAGTCTTCACTGCATTCCATGCCGTCGTTGTTCCTGTTTTGATCGCATTCCAGATTGTTGTCACTGTTGTCTTTACTGCGTTGAATACAGTCTGCACCGTCGTTTTGATCGCATTTACGACAGTCTGCACCGCCGTTTTGATCGCATTCCACACTGTTGTGATGACTGTTTTTATTCCATTCATTACAGGCGTGATCACGCTGTCTTTCATGAAATTCCATGCCGTCTGTACCGCGGACTTTATTGCATTTATCACCGTCGTGAATGTTGTTTTGATGGTATTCCATACCGTCGTGATCGTTGTGCTGATCGCATTCATCACTGGTGTGATCACATTATCCTTCATGAAATTCCATGCCGTCTGTACCGCGGACTTTATTGCATTTATCACTGTCGTGAATGTTGTCTGAATCGCATTCCATACCGTCGTGATCGTTGTGCTGATCGCATTCATCACTGGTGTGATGATATTATCTTTCACAAAATTGATTGCTGTCTGTACCGCGCTTTTGATTGTTTCCCAGACACTTATGATCGTATCTCGACAATTTTCCCAGATAAACCGGAACGGTACGGTTATCATTTCAAATGCTGCTTTGATAACTTCCACTATGAACATGATCGCAACCTGAACCACATTCTTTATTGTTTCCCACACATTAGACACGACATCTTTCACAGCATTAAAGATTGTGCTGATCGTATCGTGTACGGTCGTGCAGAACGCCGTCACGTTTGTAACAATTCCATTCCACACCGTTGTGCAGAATGTTGAAATTCCATTCCAGATCCCTTCAAAAAACGAAGATATTCCGTTCCAGATTCCTTCAAAAAAGGTTTTCACTCCATTCCAGACAGTTTCCCAGTTAGTTCCAAACCATCCAAGAAAAACATTCGCTACGCCTTTGACTGCTCCGATTATTGTTGAAAAATATTCTTTCAGACCATCCCAGACGCTTGAAAAAATTCCTTTTACAGCTTCCCACGCACCAGACCAGTCGCCATTGAATACAGCAGAAAATACATCCCATATTCCAAGAATGACATTGAAAGCTGTTTGTAATGCGATTGCAATCGTATTGAAAGCAGCTTCCAACACTGGCGCAAGTAAATTACAGAATCCGTCCCAGATTGTTTTTATTGCTGACGTCACATCGCTGAATGTAATTCCCAACGCCGACAGTCTTTCACTGATTCCTGCCGCAAATGTCGTGAAGGCATCTTTGATCTTCTGCCAGATCGCCGTGATCGTATTTCTGAAATCTTCATTCGTATTCCATAAGTGAATAATAACTGCCGTAATTGCTGCGATCGCTCCCACTACAATCGCCGCTGGTGATGTAATCAATCCCAGTGCTTTCGTGAATACTCCTGAAAATCCGCCTGCTTTTACAAGTCCGGCTGACAGCGTTCCAAGTGCGCGTGATACATTTGCGCTGAACGTGATCACTTTTCCCAATCCCATCAGCATCGGTGCAAGTGCTGCCACAAACATTCCGATGCGAAGAATTGTTTCTTTTTGTCCTTCGTCCATTGCATTCAGCTTGTCCACAAAGTTCTGAATATGTGTCACAATATCGCGGATTTTTGGCATCAGAATTTCCCCGAAGCTGATAGCAAGTTCCTGAAGCTGTGATATCAGGATCGTGATCTGCCCCTGAAGATTGTCGTTCATTGTGTTTGCCATCTTTTCAGATGATCCGTCACAGTTGTCGATCGCTCCTGCCAGCTTTTCAAAATCTTTATCTGATCCGTTTATAATCGCCAGCATTCCGGACATTGCATTCTTTCCGAACAATGCCGCTGCTGCCTGTGCCTGTTCCGCTTCTGACAGTCCTCCCAGTTTCTGCCGCAACTGTTCCATCAGCTCACGCAATGAAAGCATCTTGCCAGAACTATCTGTCAATGATATTCCGTACTTATCCATTGCAGCCGCAACAGTATCTGTCGGCTTCGCAAGGTTCGTGATGGCTCCTCGCAAAGATGTTCCTGCCTGACTGGACTTGATACCTGCATTCGCCATCAATCCGATCGCAAGCGCAGCATCTTCTGCTGTGTATCCTAACGATCCAAGAACCGGGGCTGCGTATTTAAACGTTTCGCCCATCATCGACACATTGGTATTTGCATTCGATGATGCTGCCGCCAAAATATCAGAAAAATGACTGGAATCTTTTGCCGAAAGTCCGAAGGCGGTCAGGGCGTCCGTTACGATGTCAGATGTCGATGCAAGATCTTCGCCCGATGCTGCCGCAAGATTCATGATGCCCTCTAAGCCGTCCATCATGTCCTGCGTCTTCCATCCAGCCATTGCCATATACTGCATACCCTGTGCAGCTTCTGACGCGCTGAACTTTGTTTTCGCACCCATTTCACGGGCTTTTCCTCGCAGTTTATCAAGATCCGTTCCTGTTGCTCCGGAAATTGCTGACACTTTCGACATTTCACTGTCAAAATCTGCTGTTGTCTTAACAGCCGCAACGCCAAGCCCTGCGATACTGGTCGATAATGGAAGAAGTTTCTGCCCTACACTCGTTAATGTGCCGCCAACCTTTTCTGCTTTTGCTGCATATTCATCAAACGGCGCACGCGCAAGTTCTGCGTTCACATTTTTCAGTTCCGCTTCCATTTCTGTCAGTGCAGCTTTCGACTGATTCACTGCCGCTTCCTGCTTCGTGATCGCTGTTTCTGTTTTTGCGATCTGGCTTTCACTGGTGGACAGCTGTGAAGACAGCTTTTCATATTCTGCCTTCAGCTTCTGTGTTTCTTCGCTGTCTTCCCCTGTCGCTTTCGCACTATCTTCATATGCTTTTTTGGCTGCTTCAACCTTTGTTTTCAGCTGATCATGCGCTGTTTTTTGCAGTTCCAACTTCTGTTTTAAGTTGTCATACTGCTGTCCATTCTGCTGCACGATCCCCTTTTGAACATCTATCTTCGATGTCAGTTCGGTCACTCTTGCACGCAGGGCGTCCTGCGCGGATCCGCTTAACTTTGCTTGTGCCGCAGCCAGCGAATGCTGTGCCGTCAGGTTTTTCATTTCTGCTGCTGCCTGACGCATCGCCTGCTGATACTGCGACGTTTCTGCCCTAATCTCAATTAAGGTCTTAGCCATGTTTCGCGTTCCTTTCTTTACTTCTCATCGACCGTCCTAATCTCGAATGCCGCATGATCCAAAAGGCTCATGATGTCCGCTTCCATGCACTGCTGATATGAGTTTTTCATAAGATTGATACAGATCTTCACTATCCGATCCACATTTTCCCTGCATATCTTCCACAGGTTTTCACCCGGATCTTCATCGTTATATCCATTTTCTTCGTCATATTCGTCGAAAGCAGATTTTTCTTTCTGTATCTTTTCAGGATGTTCTGGATTAAGATCCAGAAATTTCTTCGTGATCACATCCTGCATCATGAAATGGATTTCTTTCACAGCTGACAATACATCTTCCGGATCGGCTTCTTCCACCTCCCGCTGTCTTGCCCCGAATACCGTCATTAAGATCTTCGTATTCGCTTCAAAAGCATCCCTGATCGAATCGCTGTCATTCCGTTCCATGATTTCCGTATATCTGCGATACATTTCCACTGAAATCGTCGTGCAGACATATTCTTTGTATCCACACGGCAGAATCAGTTCCGGCATCACTTGCCATTTGTAAAATTTTTTGCGAAGTCTTCCGTTCTTTTATCAACCTTTTCACCCACTGACACATCCATCAGTGCAAATTCCATCACTATCGAATCCGGTGTCATTCCGGTTTCAGCATCCAGCATGTCATCTGTTGTGAACTGGTTTCCGTACATTTCAACAATAACGTCCATCATATCTATGAACTGCTGTCTTGTGTACAACGCCTGTTTCGCTTCTGTGTCCATAATGCTGTCACGCACTTCCAGATAGCGCAAATATGCCATCGTGGACATCTTCTGCGGCATCGTATATTCTTTGTTGCCGATGATAATTGATCTTTTCTTTGTTTTAGCTGCTGCCATTTCTTTTCCCTCCTGTTTTATGCTGCATCCGGTTTTTCCTGAACTTTTGAAAACCAGTCTTTGATTGCTGCCGCTGCTTCTGTATGTTCTGTAAGAAGGTTACTTTCATCAACGCTGCATTCATATCTTCCATCCATCTGGCGTGCATAAAAATCACCCTTCAACGTTGCTGTCTGTGTTGTTTTTGTTTCCCCTTCTGTTTCATAATTGTCTTCAAATCCCTGACCGAATCTTCCACAGTACAGCCATTTGAATTCATACTTACCGTTCAGCTTCTTCGCACGCCATCCAAGTGCAAGTTCCGGTGCTTTGTCATCCTTTGTCTTGATCAGAAAGCCTTTTTCATACAGATGTCCGAACACTTGTGACTTATCCTGCGGTGCCAAACTGTTCACTTCCAGTTCCACGCTTGTCCCTTTATATGACATGTTTACATCTTCAACCGAATCATCACTGTAAATTTTTTCAGTTTCAAATTCATCACTGATCTTTCCTGTGATCGCGCGTGCCAGCTTTGACGGTGTTTCCGCCGCGTATTCTGTTTCTGTATTCGTTGTAACTTTTGCGATATGAATATCTCTGAACGATACAGTCCTGCTTCGCACGATCTTTTCTTTTTCTACTTCCATATTTATTCCTCCGTTTCCTCTGCTTCTTTCAAAATTAAAAATCGCATTGCATTGATAAAGATCCCCGTATCTGTTTCAATCTGATCATTTCCTTCCTGAAATAGAAATCCGTTTTTCTTCATCAGTTTTTTTATTCTTTTCACAAGTGCCTGCTGATCACTCCGTGACCAGATATTCACTTGTATGCTTGCTGCTTCAATTTCACATTCATCATCTGAATGTGCATCTTCTGTGTCTTGTAGCTTCCACAATGTCACATGAAGCCGTTTCAGGCTTTCGTCATACCATCCTTGCTGTACGATTGTTCCTTCATCTGAAATCGGCTTCAATGCTGCCGCTGCCAATCCAATAACATCCACTGTTTTATCCTCCCAGTTTTTCGTTCAATGCTTTCTGGTACTCTTGATCAGCTATCATGTGATATTCGCTTTCGCACTCCGATTTCGTATTATTCAGGAAGTCCCGTGGTGGCATTTTCGATGTCCCCCACTCCACAAACTTCATGTAAAACCAGTTTTGTGCGTCGCCATTCAATTCCCATCCGACTTCGCCTTTTTGGGTCGTTACCTTCTTAGGAATGTTGTCCCGCGCATGTCCCGGCGGTCTGTATCCATTCCGTCCTGACTTTGAATTGTCAGCAGATCTTGCCATGTGTGCCTTCATCTTCGGTTCTGTAATATCGGCGGATCTCTGAAATATTTTTTTATTGATCGCTCCGATTTCAGCACTTGACGACAGGGCTTCCACACCACGCTGTACTTCCTCAAATCCTTCAAATCGGAACGATATTTCCATCTCTATTTCCTCCTGTCAGTCGCGTCTGTTGGCTTTCAGTTGCACATACTGCCTGTCATTCTGTTTGAAATCCGTTGCATAAATGTCATATCTGTCGCCTTCAAATTCGATCAAGAAATCTTTTGCATGTGCTTTAATCTCTTTTATACGTCTGCAATATCTCACTTCAAATACGATTGCATTTTCCAGTCTGACATCCAGTGCTTCATATAATTCCTGCCCGTAAAGGTTTCTGATCTCACACCATGCTTCATAAAACAGTGTCGGTTCTTTTTCCTGCTGCCGTCCGTTTTCCAGACTTTTGTTTCGCTTATAAAATTTGATCCTTGCTGTTGCCATGCTATCCCCTTAACGTTTCTTTCAGCATCATTGACTGAATCGCGTACCTGATGCGTTCCGTTGAATCAGATGTGATTTTCCCGTTGTTGTACATTCGATCCCTGTGATCGTATAATTCCTTCACATACGAACAGATCAGTATTTTCTGCCTATTTGTTGGCTTTTCCGGATCGAGTGACGGAATCAGTTCCTTCATTTCGTCGATGACAGCATCATGCATTAGTTCGATCATGCTGTCATCGTCTGTATAATCGACGCGCAGATACTGCTTCAATTCCTTTAGGCTCATATCATCACGCCCCTTTTTTTGTTAGCCAGCCACAGCAACGCTGATTTCTCCTTTAACAACCGCAGTTTCATCAACAGACTGAACGTCAAATCTGTCACGAACCTTGATTCCCGTCAGATCCTTCGCCCACAGATCTCCCGCTTCAGTAGAAAGTTCAATCGTCATTTTCTCGCGGTCAAACAGGGTAACAGCTTCCTTCAGATCTCCCATGTATACCGGATATTTGTAACCAGTCACATCGTTTTTGTCAGCTCCTGCTCCGCCTTTTAATACATTTGTGCTTTTCAGTGTCTTATTGCTCACAACCTTTACCGGATACTTGCCAAAAAGAAGTGTCTTTGTTACATCTGTCGGATCCGGCTGCATGATGTACTTGCCATCCTTATCCTTCAGCTTGTCCATGTAGTTAAAGCCATCCTGATTCGTCAGTACAATAGAACTTACTGCAATCGCCGGATCCAGCTTCACGTTGAATACATCTTTGAAATCATCAAAAGTCGCAACCGCAACTTCTTTTCCTTTTGTGATTGTGTTAATCACATTCAGAATTGCGGCATTTCTTGTCGCTCTTGACTTCTTTGCGATCCATTTATTCAGGTATGCAAGGATATTCACAGCAGTATCCTGAAGCAGTTCGCGTGTTGTCTTCAAAATTCCGCCCTTTTTCTTGATTGCATACTTGATCTGTTTCAGGTTCGGTGTTTCTTCCTCTTCAAATTCTCCGCCTTCATCCACATCGCCCCAAGGTGTACTGTCTGCATCAACCTCGATCACACGGGATCCACTCATTGTTGCTACTTTTTCAACATTGACGTACTGTTCCAGATCGTTTTCTGTTCGGCGCAGTTCAATGATGTCTGTGCTTACATCCTCTGGAACCGTAAACCCTCCATCCTCGTCTACACCTTCCTTCATCATGTTTTTAAAGCTGTCCATGATCTCCTGATCTTCTTCCGGCATAGCACGTTTACGAAGGCCACATACGATCCTGTTTACAAACGCTTTGCACACCTGCGCTTTGCTGTACTTTTTAGACTTCTGACCATCTTCAACTTCCTTCACTTTCCCATTGTGTAAAGAATCCTTGATTCCATCGTCATCGTCTTCTTCCATTTCCATCAGCATGTCGAATTCTTCCTGCATCTCACGAAGTTCCGTCATCCGATCCTTCATTTCCTGTGTTTTTCCCTGTCCCTGAAGACCTCTGATCGCATTTTTCTTGTCATTGATCTTCTTCAGCAATGCCCTTGCTTCTTTGCTCATTTTGTTTTCCTCCTTAGATTCCGAAAAGTTCCATTTCTTCGATGATCGCTTCTTCTTCGGCTGTAATCTTCGCCGTCACATCATCTGCGCTTTGTGTTTTAATGCCTTCCGGTGCTTTTTTAAAATTCTCCATCATCCAGCCAACACAGGCGGCGACCGCTGGACGTTCTTCGATCTGCACATCGAAGATTTCCTTTGCTTCCTCTGCCGTCATCCATGTTTCAGCATTGATCAGATCTGTGACCTGTTCTTCTGTCACACCTTCTTTCACCCGTCCCATATATATGTCCGTGATGCTTTTCTGACATTTATCCAGTTCACTGATCAGTCGCTGAAAATCATCCGCATTTCCATACGCCCATGACAACGGTTTGTGAATCATGATCTGCGCTCCCGATGACATTACAATCGAATCACAAGCCATCAGGATCACGGATGCGATCGACGCAGCCATTCCGTCCACGATGCCTGTTTTATGTCCGGTATGCCGTGATAAAATGCTGTGAATCGCTATCCCGGCAAATACATCACCGCCGCCGCTGTTGATGTACACCGTCAGTTCTGCCCCCGGTTCAATCTGATTCATAAAGTCTGATATGTCCTGCGGGCATGTATCTTCATCGCACCATGCTTCCCATGTCGAAGAAACAATGTCGCCGTATATATACAGATCCGCTGCATTATTCGATACATTTCTGAATTCCATAAACCCAGTATTTTCAATCTTCTTTGTTTTTGGATTTCTCCGTGAAAAATTGAATTTATTCTTCATCGTTTTCCCCTCCTTCCTGCGATTCTTTTTCATCAGGTTCTGTTCCGGTCGTGTCTGCCCGATCTCCTTCTTCCGGATCCTTCTGCGTTTTCTGATCCGTTTCCGGCTGTATAGGAAGCACGCTTTGCTGCTGTGCATTTCCTGCTTTTTCGTACTGCTTTCCAACTTCTGTGATCGGAATATAATTTCCGTTCACGATCAGCTGATCGCCGCCTTCTGCATCCATCAGATCCAGTTTTCGTCGGCATTCATTCACTTTTTGAATTCCGTTCTGGACACCTGTTGCGAAAATCTCCATCTGTGTCTTGCTGTCAGTTCTTAGTAAAACTTTTTCGTTCAGTTTGTAATATTTTCCTTCACTGAAGGCTTCTTCATCTGTCAATAACTTATAATTAACTTCTTCTTCGTACTGCTTTAACACAAAAAGCATCGTATCTGTCAGGAATGACAACTGCTGCATTTCGCTGTTGCTGTACGAAGATTTTGTATAATCATTGATCTGATTCGGCTTGATTCCGAATGCAGCTGCAATCTGAAGTGCTGAATATTTCTTTAATTCGATAAACTGGCTGTCCGAAAGTTTAATATCCAGCGGCGTCAGCTTCATCCCAAGTGGAACCGGAATGATTTTTCCGGCATTTTTTGCACCTGATCCGAATTCTTCAAATGCCTGCACCAGTTTTTCTTTCAAATCTTTGTTCAGATCTCCTGTGTATTCCAGCGTTGCTTTCCCAGTCAGTCCGCTTTCATATAAACTGTTCAGATAGTCCTGTGATGCCGCTGCGCCCTCCACAGTTGTCTTCAATATTGCCTGCACAGGAAGCCCCGTAATACCATCCAAGCTGTGTGATGTCTTGAAATGCAGGACTTCATCTGTCCCGAACACATATTGCTGTCCGCTGTATTTATCGTTGTAGACGTACCAGATCTTTCCCCTTCCTCCGAAGTATCCTTCATCATCCACTACGATCTGCACGCAGTTCGACGGCATGATCCACAAGTCCATGACTTTGTATTCTCCGCCGTATTTTTTTCTTTTGAACTTCGACCTGACATATACATACGCATTTCCGAAGTGGTTTCGGTTCATCTCCACAGCATTCCAGAAAGCTGTGGGCGTCATAAATGGATTCGGTCTGTTTTTCAGCAGTTTCGCAACATCCGACAGTTCTGGTTCAATGATCCCTTTGTCTGTTTTTTGATAATATTTCCACGGTATTTTTGCCAGCGTTTCAGACATCATTTTCAAGCATGTGAAGTACGTTACTTCCGCCATCACATCCTTGTTTTTTCTTTTCACACCAAGCCATTCAAGAAATGATTCTTCCTTCATCGCTGGCGATGTTTCCACGGTGAAGTTCATTTTTTTTGCAATCCATCCTTTGAACTTCTGCCATACATTCAACCTGCATCACCCCCTCGCCTGTTTTTTCTTGCTTGCTTCATATAGTTTCAGCCATTCTTCGACCGATTCTTCTGTATTCTGTTTCACTTCGCCTTTCATTGCGGCTGTCCATGCGTCAATAATCGCATCTATCACGTCGATTCTTTCTGTCTGATACTCTTTGTCGATCTTGATTTCTCCAAAACTGTTGGAAGTTGTCTTTGCATTCGCGATCGACCATTTGATCATCGCGTTTCCATCGTGTTCCACATTTCCGGATTCAATTTCAAGTTTGAAATCAACCGTTGCATCATTCAGTGCCTTTGCTGACTGTGTTACAGCCACGCTGTCGAATCCCAATGCTTCCAGATCAGTCAGGAAAGCTGACGCATTATGCGGATCGTAAAGAATAAATTGCACATCCAGTTCATAATCGGTGATGATTTTTTCCAAGTAGGTTAAAATATACCGATAGTCAGTTTTTACCCCGCCCATCGTTTCTGTTACCGTCACAAGTCCGTCGCGGATCCATAAGTCATATTCCGTCCGGTCTGTTTTGATATGTTCTTCAACCCTTCTTTTCGGTATGAAACTGTGTGCATGAACAAAATATTTTCTGACATCATCTTTCAAGAACGGAAAAACGATCGCCAGTGATGTCAAATCTCCACCAGCAGAAAGATCCAGTCCCACATAGCACTTCTGTCCCCGAAAATCTTCTAGTGTCTTCTTTGTTGCGCCATTTTGCCACAATTCCATGTCTTTCAAATAGACATCATTCGTCCATTGAATCCACATGTTCAGCTGTTTCACAATGAAATCGCGCAAACTGGATCCGCCCATTTCTTTCGCTGTTTCAGCAATCGGAACCATGTTTTCAAGTGCTTCCGGATCATATTGCAGGATTGGATTCGCCTTGATCCAATTCTTCGGTGTCCACATGTCGTCTGTTTCATCCATTTGTGCGATGTATATGAACTGTGAATCATTGTGTGCAATGCCTTTCAGCACCTTCACGCAATATTCATACAATGCATAACATGGTGACTTCAGATCGAACCCTGCTGTCGTGATCACACTGATCAGCGCAGATTTCATCTTCTTGATTCCGCCTTCCAGAAGTTTGTACATCTGGTCGTTTTTGTGTGCATGGTATTCATCAACAATTCCAAGATACGGGCGGAATCCGTCGATCGACTTCGTATCTCCTGAAAGTGCCTTTATTTTGCTATGTGTCAGCAAACAATCTATTGTGCTGTTGTGTTCGTGTATGTTGAAGCATTCATCCAGATCAGGATCTGACCGGATAAACTTCACAATTTCATTGAATACAATCAGCGACTGATCTTTTTTCGTTGCTGTGCAGTATATCTGACCATATTTGTACTTCTCAAAATTTCCGTAATATGCCGCCAGAATTCCATTCAGAAAAGATTTACCGTTCTGTCTTCCAAGTTGCACATATGATGTTCGGAATCTTCTGTGTCCGCCTGTTTTTGTCCGCCATCCATTCAGATTTCCAAGAATAAAACACTGGAATGCGTAACATTCGACCTGTTCTTCCTCTTCACCTTCTGCAATGGTTAATGTTTCAGCGAATTCAATGATTCTTTCCGCCTGCTCCACATCAAAATAATATTTATATGGCGCAGCCTTTGACTTTTCGATGTCATCCAGATGACGCTTGCAGGCAAGTTTTACCAGATTCCCGGCAATTATTTTTCCCGCAAGGACATCCGCAGCGTACTGTGTTGTTCTGTCCTGCATCGCATCATCACGCAAACTTGTCTTTAAATTTGTTTGTCTTCGGTGTTTCCGGTGCTTTTGGAATAATCAGTCGGCATCTTGACGATACTGTCAGTCCAAAATCTGCTGCACCCTGTCGGCACTGTTTGAAATACCTGTCCTGAATGATCGCCAGACGTTCCACCTGACTGTTCACAACCTCATGTTCCGCCATGATCGGATTGCCTTCTGCATCTTTTTTCCCTGTGTCGTATGCCACAGTTACCATCAGCGGCTGCTTTGCGATCGTTTCTGTCACTTCTCTGTATTTCTCCTGCGCGATCACTAACCGCGCCAGTGCTTCCACGTCCAAGTTTGAAATCAGGTCGATCGCCCGCAGTTCTTTCACCGTTTTTCTGAATGCCTTTTTCTGCGTAGCTGTCAGGTATGACGGCGGCGTCACTCTGTCTGACGGTGCTTGCACTTCCGTCCGTTCTCTTTCTGCGATCTCTGCCTTTGTCAGATGTTTCTTTCCTTTTGCTTGTACCAGCGCGATCGGCTGTCGTTGTCCTGCCATTATATCGACCTCCTTTCCCGCTGCTTCTCCTTGCGGATTGTGTCAGAATCTGACACATGACCGTTTGCCCTTATATCTGAAATTTCCGTGGGGAGTTTTCTCCACAGAATAGAGGGGGCGCGACTAATCCAGCCCGGTCAAAACTTTTTCGATACCCCCTGCCCCTTTCCAGTGCTGTCGGATAATGTTCCGTAGCAGCTCCTGTGTCTGTCTTTTCGTTGTTTCATCCTTCTTGTACAGCGCACTGATGATCCCGTGGTTTCCATTGCTTAACGGGAATAGATTTTCCACGTTCAAACGTTGCGTCCAGTCTTCTTCTATCTCTGTGATGTGGTGTACCATGTCAGCCACAACGATCTTGTGTTGAACATAGTACGCATACATGTCTAAGCTGTCATATAAAGACAATGCAAACGCCCGTACTTTGCGCCATTCCGCCGACACATAAAAAGCTGCTGCTTTCTTATTTCTCCGGCGCAGATTGTATTCCATGTGCCTTGACACCTTGTCGCTTTCCTTTGCTTCACAGTCCGGACACAAGCGTAATTCCTGCGGTATCAATATCCCGCATTTACATCTGTGTAATAGCACTATGCACCACCTTCTTTCGTGCTATATACACACCGCACGCAGGCATCTTTACGGATGCCCGTTGCAGTGTTCAGAAGGGCGTGGAAATGGCAATAAAAAAGCGACTGCACATTTCTGTACAATCGCTTCTTGCAACTTTCCACGCTATCAGTTTACATCTTTCATCCCACCATTAAAACCCCAGCTTTTCCCCAACTTTTCCCCAAAAAGAAAAGCAAAAAGGATTTCTTTTTAATATTTTTCAACGCCATCTATCCCGAATAACTTCACTGACATTTTCCTGATCAATTCTTTTGACCATCTGGACGGTGTGTTCTTTCCGCAGTTCTGGATGTCTGCAATCTCTTCATACGATACCCCGTCAATATAATGCATCTTAAAGGCATCGTATTTGTATATCATTTCCTTCGTTTCATATTCTGCCCGCAGTTCTTCCATTGCTCTGTCAATATTCGCAATCATCATTGCCGTCTTCATTTTTGACCTGCGAACACTTCCGAGATGTGCGCCTTCTCCTCTGAATACATCATACTGTTCTTCCTTCAGTTCTTCTTCCTCTGATACTGCACTTTCAATGTGTCTTTTCATTTCGATGTATTCTTCCATCAGCATCCGTGTGTTGTGCAGCACCTGCTGCCTGCGGATCTGTCTTTCCGCTTCCAGTGCTGTCTGCACCACCTTCTTCACGAAGGTTTCTTCATTCTTTTCCTTTTCCTGCTCCATATTTGCCACACCATCCTTCCTTTATTATCCTTTTGTCGTCTTCTTTTTCGGCGGTCTATACTGCTGCCGTTTTGGTCGTTTTACCATCGGAATCCCTCGCCTTCTGCGCTCATTGTTTGACATCCGGCTTTTCTCCTCATAATATCGCCGCCATAATTCTCTTTTTCTGATCTGTGTTTCTGTCATCGTATTATTTTCATGTATACGCCTGAAAATCTCTGATATTTTGTCAGCTACCTGCCGTATATTTTCCATCATTTCCGTAAACACCATATTCAGCTTCACGGCTGCATCACTGATCATTTTCAATGTTTCTGCTGCCTTATCTGGCGACAGATTCCATTCTGCTTCCGTTTTTCTGATCACTTTTTCCACTTCCTCCGGTTCAACCTGCATTTTAGCTGCAATATAAAATTTTCTGTCTTCATATGCCGGAAGATCTTCGATTTTTCGGATTTCTGCATCTTCTGTTTCCCTTTTTTCTTCCGGTAGCGGAATATCATTTATAGGAATTACCGTTTCCGGCTTCTGGTCTTTTTCTTCGACCTGAATTCCGCCTTTTTTGTATTTTTTCATTCCGATCTTCATTTTTGTTTCTTCGATCGCCTGTCCCACTTTTCTAAACGCTTCTTTCAGCCCCATATCGTCACATCCTTCCTTTTTGCTTAATTGAAAGGCAATTCTTCGTCGATGCCTTCCGGTATATTCATAAATCCATCGTTTTCCGTCTGATCCGGTTTTTGATGTCCTCCTGCACCGCTGGATCCCTCTGCTGCCGCTTTGCTTTCTGCGAATTCGATGTCTTCCGCAATCACTTCCGTCGTGTATACTTTGATATTGTCTTTATTTGTGTAGCTTCCTGTCTGGATCCGCCCGGTCAACACAATCTTCGTTCCCTGATGCACATACTTTTCCACAAATTCCGCACTTTTCCCAAAAGCAACACAAGAAGGAAAGTCAGCATCTTGCTGACCTTCCTGTTTTCTTCCCCTTCGATCGACCGCAAGCGTAAATCTTGCAATCGCCATCGGATCCTGCCCCTGTGTGTATCTCACCTGTGGATCCCGTGTTAAACGTCCCATCAAAATCACTTTGTTCATGTTTTTCTTCCTCCTGCTTTATGTATCCCACTGTAATTAGTATTCTTTTTTCTCCTTTGTCTTCAACGTCGTATACTTCCCCTGTTGCAAGTACAATCTGTGTTTTTCTCATTCTCACCTTTCTAACAGCCTTTCGGTCATCTGTTCATACAGCTTCTTGAATATATCTCTTTCCGTCCTTGTCTTGATCAGTTCTTCATTTGTTTCCGTCTGGACTTTCGTTTCCGTCTTTTTCTCTTCTGCTTTTTTCTCTTCTTTCTGATCAGTGACAACTGTTTTGTCCTTTGTCGCCCCCCCGCGTCGCCTAAACCAATCGAGATCATCAGCCCTATGTCGATGTTCTGCATCTCCTGCGCCGTACACACTCCGATGTATTTTCCAATGCGTTCCACAGCGACTGTATGGATCTGTTCGCATAAAACAGTGCTGACGCGCCCTGTTGATCGGATCGTGCAATGTGTCGGAAGTTCATTCTTCGGCTGCGTTGTCAAATATACAACTTCCAGTGTCTGACTATTTTTATTGTTTTTATCATTGCTGACAATTACGCCCGGTCTGTCTGCCTGCTGTTCGCTTCCTGTGTTGTATCCTCCCCGGCTTATATAATAGATTTCTCCTCTTTTTACATCATCTTTCGGAAGTGTTGTTATCTGCATCTTTCCTTTCTCCTTTCCTGTCCATATCTTTAATGCCCTGACTGATTGCCTTTGCTGCAATTATGATCAGGCCTGCAAGAATCACCGCTGCCAGTATCATCACAAGCCAGATCAGCAACGATCCTGTTGCATTTATCATTCTTTCGATGTTCATCTGCATCATGATCCGATTTCCTCCTTGTATTGTTCCTTCAGCATAATCATTCTTTCTTCCTGCTGCTTCTTGATCTTTTCAATCTTTGTGATCAGACGCTGGATCGTCTGCGCCCGACTTCGGATCTGTCTATGCAGTTTGATCTGTCGTTCCACCTGCTGCCGTTTCTGAATCAAGAACTGCATTTCATGATCTACAATCAGCACTGTGTATTTCTTCCCGCATTCCTGACAGGTAAAATACTGTTCTGTCACGTTGAATCCTTCCGCCTGTCTTGCGATGATCCTTGTTTTCACATTTATGTGTTCAATTACAGATCCGCAGACGTCGCAAACAACTTCTGATCCGTTTCTGTACGCTTCTTCATTGAATTTCTTTTCCATGTCGTTCTCCTTTCCTATGTCGCAGGCATCAGGACATCTTGACTGTTTTCCTGATCCGGCTGCGCGTGTGCGGGCATCACCCCGCACATATGCGCCATCATTGCAGCGATCGCTGTGTCAAATTCCGGTTCCAGCTTTTCATACTGATCATCTGGCATCGTTTTCCATAGCTGCGTCTGAATTTCTCTAATTCCGATCATAGCGTTCATCAGTCTATCCTGTGTCAACAACTTCTTTGCGCTGTATGTCTTCAATTCCGGTTTTATAAATTTATCTTTATCTGCCATCAGTCTTCATCCCCCAAGTCAATCAATCCCAGTGCTTCCGCATCGTAAACATCCATGATCCCGATGACAGCATATCCTTCAATGATCGCACTGGATGTCTGCGCATCGTCGGCGCATGTAATGCACACACGCATCTGTTCACCTGTTGATCTTCCATCGCGGAATGCAAGCAGTGTCAAAATGTCCTTTTCTCTGTATCCCGCCTGATCCTCTTTTGCAATCATGTGACGGATCTTTCCTTCTTTGATGTCTTTGAACAGTTCCGCCGACACTCGCATCATTCGCGCTTTCTTTTCATCCGAAGGCAGGTTCTTCATCTTTTCTTCCTGCTCCATTTCAGTCAGCTTTTTCGCCGTTTCCCTGTCGATTGCCGCCTGTTCCTCGTCATATCGCTGTTCCGGCGTCTTTTCAGCTTCCGCCTTATCAACATAACGATCACAGTCCTGACATGTCCCTGTTTTCACGTTGCATTCTGAATATCGCTGGCATGAATAGCAAAGTGATGTGATGCTTTCCGGATGCGCCTGCTGCCATTCTTCTTCCTGTTCCTCTTCTGTTTCCTCCTGCTCCCATTCCTCCGGATCTTCCGGTAAATTCATCTGTCCCGGAATTTCTGCTTTCTCTGCTGCTTCTTCGATCTCTTTCTTTGCCTGTTTCACTTCTTTTAATGACAGTCCGCCTTCTTTGTACTTTTCCAGCAGTTCCATCTGCTTATCCTCTGCCATTCCGCTAATTTCATATGCTGCTGAAAAGGTCAGACGACCTTCTTTCAGTTCTGCCGAGAATTCCGGAATTAAATGCTTGTTAATACTTTCAATCTGTGCAATCTTTGTTCCGGTCGTATTCATGATCGAAGCGATCACATCACGCAGGCGTCCGCTGTCCAGTTTGTACCCCTGAAGCGTCAATCCATTATCCTTCATGTACTGAAGCGATTCCTTCAGGCGTTTTTCCTCTTCCAGCATGTCAGCGATCGTTTTATCACGATACGCATTCGCAATGATCAGTTGCACCATTTCTTCATTCTCTTCAGCTGCGCTTTTGATCTGACATGTCACCGTTTCAAAATCTTCATATCCCTTTTCCAGCAACAAATTCAATGCACGCCATCTTCTTTCCCCGGCGATGATCTTATATTCTCCGCGTTCACACGGCGCATATGCTACCGTCATATTCTCCATCAAACCGACCGCCAATATCTCTTGTGCCAGCTGTTCAATTCCCGGCATCGAATAAAAATTTCTGTCATTGCTGTAAATCTTCCGGATACTAATGTCCCGTGTCCGGAATCTTGCTTTCGGCTTCTCTTCTGCCGCTGCCTTGCTGTTTTTATTTAAGGCATCCATTACGCTCCATCCTGCTGCCATGTTTATTCCTCCTCTGCTTTCATCGTGATCGTTATCTGTTCCAGCACCTTCCGGCTTGCGTTCTTCACGTCCGCATGTGAATCACTTCTATCTTTTTCTATGTACTTCTGAATCAAACGCTTTGTCTTCTCCGGATCCAGAATGATTCTAAACTTCGCAATCGCTTCATCGAACCTTTTCTGTATCTGTTTATCCGTCATATTGCTATCATCAATTTCACGAAAGATCGATTTTGCTTCTGTTTCGTCGATCTGATCAATAATGTCCGTGATCTCCTCTTGTAGATCCTGCATTCTCTTTTTCAGTTCGTCCGCCTGCTTTGCTCTGTCCTGAAGCTGGTTAAATGTCTTCAAACTGATCGTCACCTGTCCATCAATGTCCATGCCTATCCCTCCATATCTTTCAGCAGTTCTGTCACAACATTCCTATAGTCCTGCGTGACAATACAATTTTTAGAAAACTTCGGAAGTGGCACACGCTGCATTGTCGCTTTTTCTGCAATGATAGATCTTCTAACAGCTGTCACGAAGCAATCTTGTCCAGATGATTCTTTCAGCCACGCTTCCACCTGAAGGCTTGTCTGGTTCTTCTGTCGCATGGTCATTAAAATCTTCATGCGGATCCGATCGTTCAGGCTTCGCAGATCTTCCAGCTGTTCATCCATATTCGCAATCGCTTCAATTTCAAACCCGCCGATCTTAACCGGAAGGATCACAAGATCCGTCGCCACCAAAACATTCGTTACGGTCATATCCAGCAGCAAGCCACAATCAACCACGCAATAATCATATACATCCTGCACTTCCAGCATTGCAGCCGCAAAACGAAGGATCTGATCTTCTTTTTCGTTCAGCAACAGGTTCATGTTCGTCCGCATTAAATATCCATTTGCTGTGATGATGTCAACATTATGATACGGTGTTGTCTGGATCAGATCTGTTGTCTTGTAAGATCCCCCGACGCTTCTGTGCCTTTCCAGTAATTCGGACATCCCGATCCCTTCCGGTTTGTATCTGTCATACAACATTGATACATTACCCTGCTGATCCGCATCAACCAGCAGCACCTTCTTTCCCTGTTCTTCTCCCAGCAGGTAGGCGATCGAAGCCGCCGTCATTGTTTTACCGATCCCGCCCTTCTGGTTCATAATTGCGATTGTTTTCATGATGTGTACCTCCTATTTCACAATTTTGAATTTTTTCCTGTTTCTTTTTGCCTGTTTCTCCGTGATGATATATTCATCGCATTCCTGTTTCCATTTATCCGGATTCTTCGTATCTCCGTCATACCATCTGCACCACTCGCAGGCATCGCAAAATATCTTTGCTTCCCCTGCTGTTTTATCTTCGCTGTATAAATTGTTCGCGCAGTGATTGCAGATGCAGCCGCCGCAAGGAAAAGCATAATCACTTCGCTTCATAGTATTCGTTATACTGGCAACGCTTGCACTTCCGATCCAGCATTCCGTCATCCGGATTTCTGCATCCAGTACATTCTCCGCGGCTGCTGATCACTGCTTCCTTGAATCCGAATTTTTTCTGTCTTTGTGCCAGTTCGCAGTTCTTCAGTGCTTTCCTTGCCTGTTTGGATCTTTCTTCTACTCTTTGAAAATAATACATTTCACTTTCCCGTTCTTTCTGATCATCAGGTTCTGTTCTGACATTGCATCTTCTCTGTTTCCAGTATCAATTTTCTTTAGGTTGATATATTCTTGTAGCACCCGGATCGCTTCTTCTGCCCCATAGCAAACTGTGCAGTAATGTCCTGCTGCCGCCAGTGCCTTCAGCATCTTCTTCTGGCTGTCTTCCAGTCTTCCGGTATCGTATTTCATTTCAATATACAACCCGCTGTACACTCCCATCGGAACCGGAAGGCACAGATCCGGAATTCCAGCTTTCACACCCATCTGCTTCAATTTCACCGCTTCCTCTTTGTTGCGGCTCCCCCCATTCGGGCAATGATGCAGCAGTTCCAGTTCCGGATGCGCGTTCTGGTTCCATCGCGCCCAGTCCATGACGTTCATTTGCTCTGTATCCTCGCTTCTTCTTGCGTATCTTCGATTCACTCTTCTTCCTCCTTGCATATGTTCCAATATTTGCAGAACAGGCAGCAGTGATGACATTGCCGGATCCTGATCATACGGATCATGTGCCGGATCTTCTTTTCGATGCTCCTGATCATCCGCGTCCCTCCTCTACTTTCTTTTTCTCTTCCTTCAGCTGTTGCGCTCGATCCATAATCTTCGTGTTGTATGTATACTTCACAACGCCCTGATCCCACAGATTCGCTTTTGCGCCCTGCTTCCCGTAGTTATAAACTGCCAGCGTATAGTACGGAAGATCTTCATCTGGTACTGTTCCGCGAAGATCATTCTGGATTTCTGACAGATAATTCACACCAACCAGCACATTCTGATATGGATTCTTCAAGTCATACGCTCCCAGTTCTTCCATCCTTTGCATATGCCATTTTTCCGACACCTGCATCAAACCGATTGACGTTCCATTGTCGCCTTCAGCGTCCCATCTGCATCTGGATTCCTGTTCGATCAATGCAAAAACCATTTCATAATCGACGTCATTCTGTTCGCATACAATGTATGTGTATACCTGAATGATCGTCGGCAACTCTCCACCTGCTGCCTTGCATTCTTCAGATATTTCATGATAATAAAATCCTGTCACTTGATCGCTCCCCCAGTCCTGCGACATTGTATTCCACGGAAAATCATATGTACCGTACAGACTTTTGCACCCATATACATCCGTCATGTCTGTCTGCTCCACTGGATCCTGCCGATCATACAATTCTTCGATCTGCTCCTGCTGCTGCCGGATCTCCCGATCCCACGCCTGCACCTGCTTTTCAAATTCGTGCATTTGTATTGTCAACACCAACAGAAAAATGATCAGCGGCATCGCAAGCATTGCCGGATGTCTTGCAATGAAATCCCATACAGCACATATGATCTTCAAAGTCTTCCTGATCAGTCTTTTGATCTTCCTTCGTGCCGTTCTTTTACTTCTTGCCCTTGTCATGTGCCGTTCCTTTCCTCAACCGCATCCGCCCGTATATGTAGAACCTGCCGTTGAACGTGTTATATTTCACTTCTGCTTCAGCAAAATCATATTTATCGCCATACCATTTCATCAAATGATCGCAGACGTTCAGATCTCCTTTTACGATCCTGTCCACATCCTTCTGTTTTGTTTTGTAATGATTGACTTTTTCTTTCGGTTTCCGCAGTCCCTTTGATGCACACCATGTCTTTTGATACTTGCCTTTCTTGCTTTTCTCTTTCGTGATGTACCTTGCCATTCCGACCAGACCGTTTTCATCCCTCTGAAGCCTTCTGATTTCATTTCTTTTTCCAAGATTCCAGACCGCTTCAACCGTGTCCATATCCACATCGCCATCCATAACGATGTGATGGTGCCAGCGTCCTTTTTCACTGCATTCTGTGACGTATACATATCTTGCGTTACTCAATCCCTGCTTCTTTCGCTGATAATTCAGTCGTCTGATATAGTTCTGCATGTTCTTCGTCGCCACTTCCATCGAAGCAGGCATATTGTCATCCGTGTATGTGAATGTCGCCCATATATCTCTATCTGTGAAGTTCTCACCGATCACCCTTTCGCACATCTTTTTACTGTTTTTATCATTCAGATTCTTCTGTGCTTGTCTTTGTCTTTTTCTCTTCCCTTCATCCGGGATCTGATCTTTCTGTCCCTTCGTAAACTCTGGATAGATTTCCACTTCCAGCTGATCACCTGATCGGATCTCCTTCGTTGCATAGATGCTTTTCACCTTGCCTTCCTTCAGGATCCTTTCTTCGTTTGCTTCCTCCATCTTATCCAGACTATTCATGTATGCTGCTTCATAGTCATAAGGGGCATATACAGCCTTCCTTCTTTTCTTTCTCATTCCCTTTACTTCCTTTAGTTGAATTGTTAGTATCCATTACAAGGTCGTTTTAGGAAGTCCAGAAAAGCGCGGATTCATTGACTTTTCAGGCTGTCCGGTGTACAATATCTTTGATGTGTACTATGGTTTTCGGGCATCGTCCTGAAGCCACTGTGAAGCCTTCTGGTGCCGCCAAGCATACCAGAGGGCTTTTATATTACCCTGCTTTTCTAACGTCCTGCATCGCCTTCCTGACGTTCACTGTCATCCTTCTTCGTTTTCTCCTCTCCCAGAATTATCTTTCGGAAGATACTTTCAAATATCGGAACTGCTATGCTATTCCCCGCCTGTTTATACAGTGTCATGTAATATCTTCCTTTTCTCTCATGTACAGCTTTCGCTGCTTCAAATTCTTCGTCTGTATATCCCATCAGCCGCCAGCATTCCCGTTCTGTCAAATATCGGTATCGTCCTGATCCGCAATCAATCACCTGTGCAGGCGTTCTGTCCTGTCGTGTTGTAATCGTGTAGGCAAAATCTTTGATCACTGTCGCCCTTTTTATCCCTGACGCGCCGATCACGTTATATACAGATGGCTGTGTGACGTTATATACTTCCGGAACATTTTTGTTATCTTCCAAAAATTCGCTAATTTTACGCATAGGCGTCCTGATCAGGCTTGTGAAATCAAATTTTTCACCATTCAGGCAACTGATCGTGAACACTCTTTCGCGTGCTTGTGGCAGTCCGAATTCTCTTGCATCTAAAACATCGTAATTATTTGTATAGCCCATTCGTTCCATCTCTTTTTGATAACGTACAAAATTCGCGATCATATGTTTCGATGTCACATTTTTCACATTTTCCCAGATCACATATTTCGGTTTCCATTCTCCCATCTGATCAATGATGTGAATCGTTTCCCACATCAAACTCGATCTTGTTTCACTTCCTTCGTCCGCCCCTCTTTGATGTCCGGCTATGCTGAAATCTTGACACGGACTTCCATGTATCAAAATGTCCGGCTTCAGATTCCATCCCACAACAGACTGTGTTTTGTATGGCAGTTCTTCACTGAACATGTTGTTATAAGATCGGACTGCTTTTTCATCAATTTCAACGTAGTCGATCGCTTTTTTTGGTATCTTCAGATTTCGCAATGCACATCGCGGGCTTCCTATTCCTCCGAATAGTTCCAAAATCTGCACTGGTCTTTCTTCTGTTGCTGTCATCCGTTCATTTTCCTTTCTATGTACCGCCTTCCGGCATAATCAATCTGCGCTGATCAGCGCAGTCATATATATCACCACATCCCTTCCGGCAACATCTGACGCTGCGTTGATGCTTTTCACATTAAAAAGCATCTGAAAACCTGTTGAACATCTGCATAGAATTCTGGCAGTCTATGCCCGCCGCTATTTTTCCACAGTGTTCATCGGACGGCTATCAGCTTGCCATCGTCAGCGATCACGTTGCCATCGTGACCGGACGGGGCTTTCACCCCGTTTCGGCTTCTATCTTCTGAACTATTCTTCCCATTGATAAGATGTACAAGCTATGCATCTTTTGCATCTTTCCATCGGTTCGTCTGACACCACGCTTGCAAATCCCATGCATGTCCCGTCGCTATCCCTTCCTGCATTCCCAATCTTACGTTGAATACTACATGTCCGGATCCGTTCTTTTATCCTGCACTTCTTGCAAACGATTTTCTTTCCAACCGTTCCCCCTCTTCTCCTCGTATATTCTGCTGCCCATGCTCTGCTAACTCCTACATCATTAGATTTCCAGCCCATGATCCACTCGCCGCATACATCGCAATATACGTCCGTTTCTACTGTTCTTTCGATTGCCATTTTCATGTCCTTTGCTTAATAGTCGTAATCAATATTTTCATCTGCTTCTGTGTAATATTCTCCGTCATAGCCTTTCGCCATTAGCTGATCGTAGCAGTCCCAGCAAACCAGTCTGAACGTGATCCCGTTGCAGTCCCGTGTGAACTGCATGTCACTTCGTTGCACCTGATGTCCGCACACGGGACATGTCCGGATGTCAGTCGATCTTTTCTTTGTCACTGTTGTTCCTCCTCTCTGTTCTCTTTCATCAGCCAGATAGTTTCATCATCGTTGCAAACTCCGAAGTATTCATCTGTCCGTGTAAAGTTGAATTCAATTCCATAAAATTGTCTGATTGCCAACTTGAAAACTTCCCATCTATCCTGACAGCTTTTGCAGGTACGATCCCAGTATCCGAAGCCCAGTCCGTGATCCGGATCACCAATTCCCGGCGTCGCTTTTCTTCTTTCTTCCAGTGCCTGATCCCACGCCTTGATCGTTTCTTCCAGTTCTCCGCCCATTTCTGTCATCATAATTTTTTTAATATTCAGCTTCATATTCTTCCGCCTTTCATATGTACTTCCCCGATCCTTTTCGGGGAATAAATTATATTGCCTTCTGTGCCATGTCTGCGCTGTACTGCTTCCGGTTTCCGTTTTCTGCGCCACCTCTTTTCAGTTCGTGGTAGATGGTGGCTCTGTGAACGTCCATCGCTTCCGCGATCTCTTCTGCACGCTTCCCCTGCTTGCACATCGCTTCAATGGCTTTCCGGTCTTCATAATTCAATCTTTTATATTTCCTTGCCACGTTCTCATTCTCCTTTCCTTTGTAAATAAAAAATGCGGTAAGAGTTTTTACGCTCTACCGCATTCTGCTTTTTTGTGTAAAAAAATAAATGCGGCAGAGGTTTAATACCTCTTGTCGCATTTAATTTTAAAACTTATAGTCAGGAATTTCCCTGCATACTGTAATACGCCTGAAATACCTGTGCTGCAATCGGTACTGCCGTCTGACTTCCGGTACCACCATCCTCTGCAATTACCGCTAAAACAAGATCCGGATCATCTACATTGGAAAACCCGACAAACCAGGAATGAGTTCCCTCCACACCGTTTGCTCCGTATTCTGCAGATCCGGTTTTCCCGGCTGCCGAAAAACCATAACCGGAAAGTGCCGCTGCTGTACCGCTGTCCACCGTCTCCTTCATATATTCCGTAAGAATCTTCGCTTCCTCTGTTGTCATCAGACGCTTATATTTGGACGGGCTGTTTTTTGATACAACATTTCCATCTGATGCTTCAATGTGATCCACCATATATGGCTTCATCATAATACCGCCGTTTGCTACAGTCGCAGTGATCAGTGCCATATGCAGTGGTGTCACCAGTGTATCTCCCTGACCGATCGCTGTTGTCATCTGCTCCCCGTAGGAGGAATCCGCTGTAAGTGCAAACTGTGAGGTACTGTGCTGCATCGAAGTCGGAAGGGACTTATTAAACAAAAATTCTTCACACAGAGAACGAAAATCCGCGTTATCAAGATCCAGACCGATCTGCGCAAACGCCGTATTGCAGGAATGTGCAAACGCCCCCTTCAAATCCTCTTCCCCGTGTGCAGTTCCATTGTAGCAATTAATCGTCACATCCCCCTTCGTCAGCTTCGAATCACACGTAAAATCGAATGTTTTGTATGCCATCGGCTGCTGACGGATAAAAGACAGGGTCGTCAGGATCTTAAACGTAGATCCCGGCGGATACAATCCCTGCGTTGCGCGATTTAAAAGCACACTGCTGGAACTGTCCGTAACAACGCTCTCCCAGATCTCTTCAATGGTATTCGGATCATAATCCGGCTTTGATACCATGGCCAGAATCTTTCCTGTTTTCGGCTCAAGTGCCACAACAGCTCCGTTATAGCCACCAAGTGCCTGATAAGCCGCATTCTGAAGGGTTGCATTAAGGGTAACCACAACGGAATCACCCTGTGTCTTTTCGTTTTCATCTTCTTTTTGAAGCTGAGACAGTACAGATGCATGGGAATCCAACAGATCATAATTATACGCGGCTTCCAGACCTGATTTTCCGTTTGATGCATATCCGACTGCATGCGCAAATACATTGGCATACGGGTAAACTCTCGTTTCCGTTCCATCCTCAGCGACCTGAGTCTGAGCCAGAATGCTCCCATCTGCGGAAAGAATTGAACCGCGGATATACTTATCTGTGTTTGCATCCTGTTTCGTATTATACGGATTTGAATTCAGCTCCGAAGCCTTAAACACATTCAGATATGTCAGATAACCAACCATCAGAAGAAACAGAAACACAAATGTATACGTTACAATACCAAGCTCCGTATTTCTTCCTTTCCCGCTAACCGGCTCCGGCTCCTGTTCAAATCGGATCTCTCTGACACGAAGCGGAATCTTCTTTTTACTTTTTGCTTCTTCCAAAGAATCCTTTCCGTCGTCTGCCACTGTTTTTTCCACCTTCGTACGGGTCGTTTTCTTCCTGTCCATAGACGCCTCCGTTCTTATATGCGTAATTCCTGTTCTGGCCATAGCTGCCGTCTTCGTATCTCACATCACCCTCATAAGGATCATCCCCTGCACGGTATCCGCTGTCATACGGACCATAAGAGTCTTCATATCCATTTTCCGATGACTGTTGTTCATAATATCCGCCATTCATCGGATTTCTGTCATAATAATCGTCACTACCCTCCCGTGCACCATAATAGCCGGTATTTTCTTCCGGATTCTCTCCGTAAGTGCGATCGTCAAAATCTGCTGCTCTGTCACCGGCGCCATAGTACGCTGTATACTCTGACGGGTCACGGTAGCTTCCATTCTCATCAAAGGCTGCTCCGTGATCTGCCTGTCCGCCATACCACCCGTCACCTCCGTACGGATAGCTGCCCTGGTCGTATGGCATCTGCTGCAGATACTGTGCTTCTTTTTTTCGTTCCTCATCTCTTTGAAGCATATACAAGCCCTGGACAATAGCAAACATAATCATTGTACTAAGCAGTGAGCTTCCACCATAACTGACCAGAGGAAGCGTTACACCTGTCATTGGAATCAGTTTGATTCCTCCACCGACCGTCAGAAAGATCTGAGCCGCGTACGTGCTGCCAAGCCCAACTGCCACAAGCCGGTAAAAACGGTTTGTCAGCTGCATCGCAATATTCACAAACATAATAAAACAGCTCATGCAGACCAGAATCAGACAAATCCCAAAAATGCTTCCCAGCTCCTCTGCGATCGCAGAAAACATGAAGTCCTGTTCCACAAACGGGATTGCGTCCGGTGAACCCTGACACAAACCGGTGCCAAACCAGCTCCCGGCACTGATTGCAAACAAAGACTGACAGATCTGATAACCGCCGCCCTGATAATCCTTAAACGGATCTTTCCATGCCTGTACACGGACTCGTACATGATTAAACAGAAAATACGCACCGACCGCTGCGCCTGAGCCTGCAAAAATTCCGGTCAGTACAAGAAACGGATTCCGCGTGCTGACAAAAAGCATAACCAGGTAAGTCACAAAAAAGATCATCGCACTTCCCAGATCCTTTGATACTACCAGGATCAGTACATGCAGTGCAGCCAATCCTGTTGCAATTATGATACGCCGGAAATCCCTGGCATTTGACAAAAGACCAGCAATTGCAAATACATAAATAATTTTTACAAACTCTGATGGCTGAATGGAAATTCCGCCAATCGTAAAAGAAAGCTTTGCACCATACGTAGCGGTTGCCGCAATCGCTACAAGTCCGAGCAATCCGATTCCCATCAATGTATACAGCCAGTACATCTTCGTAATAAACCGAAGTTTTCGGATTATGACCGGAATCAGAAGCGCAACCACCGTGGCAACTACCGCAATTTTAAACTGCTTGACTCCGCTGTCATATTTCAGCCTCGTGATCATAATAAATCCGATGCAAACCAACATACACATATTATTGATCAGAAGTTTTGAGGCAAGCGGATACAGATTGCGGAACAGCACCAGCACTGCTGCAAGATAAATTACCTGCGCACCATAAAATAAAAGCAGCGACAGCTCCGGCTTTTCCAGATACAGTACCGTATATGCAACAAAATGGATGGCAAACATAAGCATATTCTGACGCAGAAACAGATACTCCCGTGCTTCATCATCTTTTTTATGAAAAACTGTAAAGCACTGAAATGTATACAGCGCCATCAAAATAATGATCAGATATTTAGAAACCTGTATGATAAGATTCGTCATTGTTTACTCGACCCCTCTTCTAAAATGTCCTCTGGTTCCTCCAGTGTCTTCCTGCTGCAGCCCTTTTTCCAGAAAACGCTCCAGGATTGCTTTCGTTTCTTCCGCTGTCTCAACCGTAAAGGAAAGACGCAGATTTTTCGGTTGAAGCTCCCAAATCTCCTTCTGCGCGCCTGACAAATCTAACGGAATCGCATTGTATATCGTATTACAGCAGCTTACGCAGCGGTTTCTTACCGGAAAAGAAATCTGTCTCCGGTCTTTTATCCAGTCGACCTTCGGCCATCCGATGCACCTGTCTGTATTTTTTACGACACACTGCGCAGAATGCATAAATGCCTGACGACCATATACTACAAGCTCACTGCCGCAAGTATCCAGTCTTTTTAGTTCCTTTGCATTCAGTTCTGCCGGCAATGTGAGCTGTGCGACTCCGTGATCACGCAAAAACTGCTGGGCTCTGCGGTTATACGCATAAAAAGTATCATCTGAAATGCAGAATCCATCCGGAAAAACACGCCGCACAAATCCCAGTTCATCGAGCGTATGTATCAAAAAGCCATCGCACTGTTTTAAAGCATTTTGTACGTCTGTTTGCTCCAGAAGCTTTCTGTCACCCATGCGCAGCACTGGAGGCATATTCATGCAGCAGATGAGACCTGCATCCTTTATCGCGCGAATCTCAGACATCAAACGATCCGTATCCACTGCATATCTTCCGGCAGCAGCTGCCAGAAGATCCAGATATATCATCCTGACATGACCGGCATCGGAAGCTTTAACTCGCCTTAATACCGTATCTAACTGCTCCTCTGTCATAACAGCGACAGAATAAAAGCATCTGTAAGTCTGTTCTTTTTCGCCTTCACTTTCTGCCCTTTCGATACTGCACTCCTTTTTATCTCCGCCTATCATTCTCCGACTCGTCTGTCTGTCTTCATTTACCAGCTTCTCATCACTGTGCTTTTCCCGTGCCAGCAATGCCTGTTCAAGCAGATTCAAGCCCCTCCGTCTCAGCTCGTTGATCTCCCGAAGCGGAAAAAATAATTCACCTTCCATGGAAATTTCAAGCTTTTCAAATATAAACGGTGAATTTCCTGTTTTAACCAGCTGCCTGCGAATATCAGCCTCCAGAACAGGACGTGTCTGTGCCGCTGCTGCAATCTGCTCCGAACAGACGGTAACCGTTTCCAGGCCACAAGTCAGCTTCAGTATAGCAGGGCTTCCGACAGAAATCATTAATTCACCCTTAATTTTTTCCTGAACTTCTTTTTCCAGATACTGCTCTTTCAGATCTTCCAACAGCTGCGTACATTTCGTCCGATAAAAGATGCTTCCGGCTCTGCATCTGACGCCAGGCGCACGAAGTGACACGGTCTTTCCCCTGGAAACTTCCTGACCAAGCGTAATCTCACCTGCACCATCATGAAGCTCCAGTACATCGCCTCTGTAAAGTGTCTCTGCTGCCTCAAGCACAATCATTCCTTTTTTTTCCGAAAGTACTCTTGCCGCCATCGTTCCAAAGTGGTTCGGCCGCTCCATTGACATCATTTCCGGTCCGTTATACCGGTGATAATAACCGTCCGAAAAGCCGCCTCGATTATAAAGATCCAGCAAAATACGGTGGTCTTCCTGCAGCGAGCATTTTTTTCCATTCTCCAGATACTGGTCAATCCGTTTGCGATATACGCTTACTACTCCGGCCGTATACTCCGGACGCTTCATACGCCCTTCGATCTTAAATGACGCAATTCCGGCATCAATCAGCTCTCCGATTTTCTCATCCATGCACATATCTTTCATGCTCAGCACATACGGATGCTTTTTCCCGTCTGCATCACCCTGGACCTGATAAGGCAGACGACATGGCTGTGCACAGCGGCCCCGATTTCCGCTCCGTCCGCCAAGCAGACTGCTGAACAGACACTGTCCGGAATAGCAATAACACATCGCACCGTGAATAAATGTTTCCACTTCCAGACCCGTTTCAGTAATAATGCTGCGAATTTCCTTCAGTGACAGTTCTCTGGCAGGAACGATTCTTGTCAAACCTTCTTCTTTTAAAATCCGTGCGCCATCTGCCCCCGTAACGGTCATCTGCGTACTCGCATGCAGCGGCAAGGACGGAAAATATTCTTTCAGAAAGCGCACCACACCAAAATCCTGTACAATAACGCCATCCAGTCCTTCCCGGTAATACGGACGAATATAATCATATAACTGCTCTTCCAGTTCCTGCTCTTTTAATAGTGTATTAACAGTCAGATACAGCTTTCTCCCGTGCAGATGGCAGTAATCGATTCCGCGCAGCAAAGCTTCTTCCTCCGGATTGTCTGCATAAGCCCTTGCTCCAAATCTGCTGCCGCCTATGTAAACGGCATCCGCCCCCGCATTTACAGCTGCGCACAGACTTTCATAACTTCCTGCAGGCGCAAGTAATTCAATCATATCGTTCCTCCATCTTTCCCTGTACTAAATCCGCTTTCGCTGCTGCGGTAAAGCGGACATTCGCAATCCGCTTCGCTACTTGCTCATGAAAGACAAACTGCAATTATCTCATGCTTCCGTATGGAATAATTGCAGCCTGTGTATGCCTATTTATTTGTCTGTGCCTGAAGCCGGATCAGCTCCTTTTGAAGCTGTGCATTTTTCTCCTCCAACGCACTTTTTTCTTTTTCTGCATTTTCAAGCCGGACCTGTGTTGTAATCATCTCATGCCGGAATTCATACAATTCCTTCTCTTTATCTGACAATTCCTCTTCCAACTCTTCGATCTTTTTGCGTACCTTAAAGTAATCATCCGCTATATTCAGATTCAGAAGGATTGACCTCATTTCCTGTGACAGTCTGTGATATCCATCCATTCCTCTGAATTCTGTAATTTTTCCATTAAGATAAGCCGCTACCTTCTGCAGATATTCCTCACTCTCATAGCCGCTTAATGTATAAATCTTCCCCGCAATAATTACCTGTGTTTTATTTTTGGATGACATAAAGGCCTGTTCCTTTCGCTGTAATTTCCGCTTTCGTATTTCTGTTCATCTTATTAGAATCACTATTATAAAACATTATAAACAATTTCACGGGAATTACAACCTTTTTCTTTGCAGGTGCTCATAGGCAAGATCCGTTGCCACACGCCCTTTTGGCGTACGGTTTATAAATCCGTTCTTAAGCAGATATGGCTCATAAACATCCTCGATCGTCCCTGAATCCTCACCAATCGCTGCTGCAAGTGTATCAAGGCCAACCGGACCACCTGCAAATTTATCAATGATCAGTTCAAGAATTGCACGGTCTGTGCGATCCAGTCCATACCGATCCACTTCCATTAAATCCAGCGCTTCCGATGCGATCGGCGCAGTAATCTTTCCATCATAACGCACCTGTGCATAATCACGCACTCTTTTTAACAGACGATTGGCAAGACGCGGCGTTCCTCTTGACCGCTTCGCTATCTCCAGTGCACCGCGATTATCAATTTCAACCTGCAAAACTGCGGCAGAACGGTTCACAATCGTCTGAAGCTCCTTTTCTGTATAAAATTCCAGATGATGGACAACACCAAAGCGATCTCTCAGCGGTGCAGTCAGCATACCTGCCCGTGTCGTCGCCCCGATCAGGGTGAACTTCGGAAGATCCAACCGGATGGAACGGGCCGCCGGTCCTTTTCCGATCATAATATCGATCACAAAATCCTCCATTGCCGGATAAAGCACCTCTTCCACCTGACGGTTCAGTCGATGAATCTCATCAACAAACAATACATCCCCCTCCTGCAAACCATTTAAAATAGCTGCAATATCTCCTGGTTTTTCAATTGCAGGTCCGGACGTAATTTTAATGTTTACTCCCATTTCATTTGCCACAATTCCGGCAAGTGTCGTCTTTCCAAGTCCGGGAGGACCATACAGCAGCACGTGATCCAGCGAATCATGGCGTTTTCTTGCCGCCTCAATGAAGATCTTCAGTGTGCTTTTTGCTTTTTCCTGACCGATATAGTCCTCCAGACGCTGTGGCCGCAGCCCCGGCTCGATCCGGATATCATCCTCCGTCATATCCGTTGTAATGATCCTTCTCTCTTTCGCCATCTCGTCTCCTTACAGAAAAGCCAGCTGTTTTAATGCCAGCTTTAATATTGTTTCCGTATCCATGTCTTCTGTAATTTCTGCCCTCCGCACTGCCCGGAGGGCATCGCTGTTTGCATAACCAAGCGCAGTAAGAGCCTGGATTGCTTCTGTCTTTGCATCACTATCCACAACTGCACCCGGCTCTGACGCAGCAACTCCATTTTCCAGCTTTTTCTCAAATGCCTCTTCCAGTGTAAATTTATCCTTCAATTCCAGAATCAGCTTCTGAGCCGTCTTCATGCCGATCCCAGGAGCCTTTGCAATAGCCTTTGCGTCATCGGAAAGCACTGCAAACCGAAGGTCATCTGCCGTAAGCACGGATAAAATTCCAAGTGCTGCCTTGGGACCGACTCCATTGACATTGAGCAGCAGCTTATACATCTCCAGATCATCCTCCGTCAGGAAACCAAACAGCTGTATCGCATCTTCTTTTACATTCAGATACGTATAAATTTTGATTTCTTCTCCTCGTCCCGGAAGATTCGATGCATCTCTTGCTGAAATAAAAATCTGATATCCGATATGATTCACCTCCAGAACCAGCCTGGTCGGCGTCACTTCTGCTATAATCCCCTTTAAATATGCAATCATGATGATATTTTCCTTTTATCTTTTCCGTTTTTTGTTCTGTGCTGCATGTTTTTCATGCGCTCTTACGTATTCTAACACAAAAAGAAAGCAAAATCAATCATATGTTCGATTCTGCTTTCTGACTGCACACTGTTATAGATTTTGTTATTCCGGCGCTTTCATCTGCAAAGCAGGAAGATTCATAACCCAACCGAAGCTTCCCTGCAAATCAAAAGCCGGGAAAAAGCTGTTTTCTCTGCATTTAGCACCAATTCGTAAAAAATACATGCCCACCGATCCGTACATATCTTGCGGAGAGACCAAGTCTGCGATACGCTGCCGGTGTCATAAAGAACAGATGCGGAAACAAAGTATTCTTTCCATTCATATTAAGATATACTTTGGCACCTTTTTGATACGTCTGCATCCGCCTCATCACCTCTTTTGCTGCTTTTTTGCAGCTTGCAGTCACAAGTGACGGAGAATTGATGGCTCTTGTGAGCGCACCGTCAAAGGTCGGCGAGAACTGCCATCTCTGGTATACCACCTCACGGAGCTTTGATGGAAATCTGGAATCATAAACGCGGTTCATAATGACCAGACCAACCGCCAGCTGCCCCGTATACGGCTGATTTCCTGCCTCACAATAAATGATCGATGCAAGCAGGGTCTCATCATCCACGTATTTATCCGTATAATACGTTCTCTCCACATTTACCGACGTCGCCGGTGCTTTATTTTCCTGCTTGACTGTACCTTTTCCGGTTGAGTCAAATGTATAGGTCACACCGCCGATTTTTATCGTGGTATTCGTTACCTTCTGATACGTCTTTGTACTGAAGTAATAATATACACCGTCAATCTTCTGCAGACCCGATACGGCCTTTCCCGTGCTTCCGTAATACCGTTTGTCTCTCCATTCATTCTTGATACGGGCGCCGTTCTTATCTACATAATACAGTCCGACTCTCTGATTCTTTGCAGCCGCACCGCTTGAAGTAAAATAATACTGCTTCTTTTTCCAGCTGCGCCACTGAGCAGTAACCATGCGTCCCTGACAGCTCTGATCCGGTCGCTTTCCATCTGCCTTCGTTTCAAAAAAGTAGGTTTTCCCACTAAAGCTGTGCAAACCGGTCATTCGGACTCCACGCGCGCTGAATGCATAATAAAAGCTTCCTGCTCTACTGTTAATCCTCCGCATTCCGCCCGCATACATCGCCCCATCCGCTCCTGCACAGTAAACCTTCTTTTCAGAAGTCAGCCAGCTGTTTTTCAGCAGTGCGCCACTTGACTTGATAAAAAAATACCACTTTCCGCCATACAAGAGCCAGCCGGTCTGTCGGATTCCATTTGAATTTACATAGTATCTGTTGCCATTCTGGGTAATCCATTTGTTTCTCACCAGTTTTCCGTTCTCATAACAGGAATATGTACCGTTCGCATTTAATTTCCAGGTCGCTGCCGATGCATTCACATTTAAGCCAAGCATAAGGACCAGAAACAAAACTGCTACCGCGTACTTTTTTATTCCACTTTTGTGTTGTGCTGACATACTTCTCTCCTTTACTTCCTCTCCATAAATAATGAAACGCCGTCGTTTTAAGAAAAAGTAATTATTTTGTAACAATTACTTCATATTATAAAGCTTCTTTCCTTTTTTGTCAAATAGAAACTGCGCACAACTCAAGCAATCTATCCGCTTTTTTCTCATAAACTTCACAAAATAATACAAATCAGTCTGCCGCGTGACTCATTTACGATCCGTTTCATTGTCTCCTGCAGTTTCTGGCGACTCTCCTCTCCAATTGATGCCAGCTTTGTACGGATCCCGTCTTCTACCATCTGCTCCACTGATTTTCCAAAAATCAGCGTGTTCCACATATTCCTTTCGTCACCGTCCCCTTTCATATAAGAGATCAGATCCCGTGCCTGCTCCTCACTTCCGACAAGCGGAGCAATTTCTGTTTCAATTTCTGCCCGGATCAGATGAATCGATGGTGAAACCGCACGTATCTTTACACCATAACGTGACCCCTGCCGGATCACAGCCGGCTCCTCCATTTTTATTTCTTCCTTTTGCGGTACGACCACTCCATATCCTGTGCGTCTTACCTCTTCCAGCGCTGCTGCAATTCCTTCGTACTCTCTTTTCCGCTTTGCCATCTCTCTTACAAGTGAAATCAACTGATATTCGCTTTGAATTTGTGTTCCAGTCATTTCACTCAGGATCTGGTAATACAACGCTTCCTGAAGCACCAGATCAACCTCTGCCGTTCCATTTGCAAGATTTACCTTTTCCAGCTTCGACTGCCGGATATACGGGCTTTCCACACGTGCTCCCACTTCATACATATCCCGCACTGTATTTAAATGTTCCATTGTCTTTTTCACACTCTGAAACAGATCCTTCTTCAGCCAATGATCCTCTTCCAGCGATTCCGCCCACCCCGGAATCCGAAACATGACTCTGGTCAGAGGAAATTCCAAAAGAAATTGTTCAAATACTTCATTTAAATCCTTTTTTCCCATTTTTTCACAATTAAGGAGCATCGGCGTAACCTGATACTGATCTTTCAGGTATTGTGCTGTATCCAATGCAGCACCACCGGATGGATCAGCAGAATTCACAATCACCAGAAATGGCTTCCCAATTTTCTGAAGTTCTGTGATTGCCTCTTTCTCCGCTTCCAGAAAGCTCTCACGAGGTAACTCACCGAAGCTTCCATCCGTAGTGATCACAATTCCGATCGTTGCATGATCCCGAATCACCTTCTGTGTTCCAAGCCGTGCCGCCTCCTGGAATGGCACCGGCATCTCAAGCCATGGCGTTTTAACCATTCTCGGCATCTGGTCTTCCTTTGCCCCTTCTGCTCCCGGCACCAGAAATCCAACGCAGTCCACCACCCTTACATGCATTACTGTCCCATCTTCGGTCACTACCTCTACCGCACTGCGCGGAATAAATTTTGGTTCCACCGTCGTTACCGTTCGTCCGGAAGCGCTTGCCGGCATTGCAGCTTTTGTTATTGCACGCTCCTGCTCAGAAAGTTCAGGCAGCACCAGATATTCAACAATTTTCCTTGCAAATGCAGATTTCCCCGTCCGTACCGGGCCTACAATCCCGGCATAGATCTCCCCGCCTGTCCGTAACTGAATATCTTTGTATAAATCAAATTTTTCCATAAAAATTCCCCCTGCCTATACTACTTTAAATATATGCAGGGGGAATTTTCTTTATGTTGATCTTTGTCTTATTTTTTTATTCACGCATCGTTACTTGACCCGTCCTGACACGTGTTTACTTTGCTGCAAAATATGCATTGTGAAGCAATTCATGTTCTTTGCCTTTCAGAAAACCTTCATACAGAGAAATAATCATCGGATTCTCGTCTGATTTCTTAATTACAGAAACCTTATCTGCATTGTAGATTCCCTTTGTACGTGCCGCTTTTGTTCTGTCACCTGCAAGTCTTGGCTGTCCTCCGCCCATAATGCATCCTCTGCGGCAGGCCATAATCTCAATCAGATGATATTCCTTCTCCCCGCTTCGTACCTGTTCCATGACACTTCTGGCATTAGCAAGTCCGCTGGCAATACAGATTTTCAGTTCAAGCCCGTTATACGGAATGGAGAATTCGCGAATAAATCCCTCGTCACGTACACCACACTCCGAAATCTCTTCCAGCGTACTCATATTGTGATCCGGTGCCAGACGGCGAATAACTGCTTCCGTTACTCCGCCAGTTACGCCAAAGATAACGCCTCCGCCCGATCCAAAACCAAACGGAATGTCAGAAGATTCCGGTTCAAGCGTTGCAAAATCAATGCCCGTCATACGGATCATTTTTATCAGCTCAGTTGTTGTGATCACGTAATCCGTATCTTTTTCATCTTTTGTATAGCTGTTCGGTCGGTTTGCTTCCATCTTTTTGGCTGTACATGGCATAAAGGAAACCATTACCGTCTTTTTTCCCTGAGCATTTTCCGGGTCGCGGAAGTATTCTTTTACCACACCGGACATCATTCCCTGCGGCGAACGGCAGGTGGATACATGATCTGTATATTCCGGGAACTGGTCGCCCACAAACTTCACCCATGCCGGACAGCAGGAGGTAAGAAGCGGCAGCTTCCCACCCGTTCTTACACGTTCAAGAAATTCTGCAGTCTCCTCGATAATCGTAAGGTCTGCACTGAACGTTGTATCATATACTTCATCAAATCCCATTCGATGCAGTACATTGACAATTTTACCCATCACGCTCTTACCCTTTGGAAGCCCAAACGCATCACCGACTGCCACACGAACTGCCGGAGCAATCTGTGCCACCACGCGCACATTCGGATCGCCCAGCGCATCCCATACAGCCTCTTCATCACTTTTGATGCTGATTGCGCCGGTCGGACAGAAAATACGACACTGACCACAGTTGACGCAATCCGTCGCTGCGATCTGTTTATCAAATGCCGGCATTACCATGGCATCCGCACCACGGTGCGCAAATCCAAGCACGCCGACTCCCTGCAGTTCTTCACAGACACGGACACAGTTTCCGCACAGAATGCATTTATTCGGATCTCGTACGATCGAAGGTGAACTAAGATCCAGCGGAACCGGCTCTTTATAATTGTTAAAACGCACCTTTGTCACACCAAAGCGATGTGCCAGTGTCTGCAGGTTACAGTCACCACTCTTGACACACGTCGTACAATCTCTGCAATGCGCCGCCAGAAGCAGCTCAATGATCATTTTACGATATTTTTTCAGCTTTGCTGTATTTGTATAAATCACCATTCCATCCCTTGGCTCCTCAGAGCAGGATGCAAATGTCTTTCCTCTGTCATCTTCCACTGTACACAACCGACAGGCTCCAAACGTTGAAAGTTCGGAATGATAGCACAGTGTAGGGATATCGATACCGGCCTTCCGGATGACAGTGAGGACGTTTTTCTCATCGGCAAATTCTACCTTTCTGCCGTCAATGGTCATAATACCCATGATTTACCCTCCCTATGCTTCGATATAAATTGCATCAAAAGCACAGTTCTCCTTGCAGGAGCCGCACTTGATACAGATATTCGGATCAATATGATAACATTCCTTACGTACACCGGTAATCGCACCAACCGGGCAATTCTTTGCACATTTGCCGCAGCCCTTACAAAACTCAGGATTGATCACGAAGCGACGCAGTGCCTGGCATACCTTTGCACGACATTTCTTATCGCGTATATGCTCCTCATATTCATCACGGAACTCACGGATCGTTGAAAGTACCGGGAGCGGTGCGCTCTTGCCAAGTCCGCAAAGAGCCATACTCTTAATCATATTTCCAAGTTCCTCAAGTTCATCGATATCTTCCATTTCACCGTTGCCGGCCACAATCTTTTCAAGAATCTCCAGCATACGTTTCGTACCTTCACGACATGGAACACATTTTCCGCAGGATTCCCGCTGAGTAAAGCTCATAAAGAAACGTGCCACTTCTACCATACACGTATGCTCATCCATGACAACAAGCCCGCCGGATCCGACAATTGCTCCATATTTTTTCACCGAATCAAAATCAAGCGGTACATCCAGATGCTGCTCCGTCAGGCATCCACCGGATGGACCTCCGATCTGCACAGCCTTGAATTTTGCGCCGTCTTTCAGCCCACCGCCGATATCAAAAATAATTTCACGCAGCGTCGTCCCCATCGGCACTTCAATCAATCCGGTATTTTCAATTGAACCGGTCAAAGAGAATGTTTTTGTTCCGGGTGAGCCCTCTGTACCAATACTGCGGTACCACTCCCAGCCGTTCAGAATAATTTCCGGTACATTTGCAAAAGTCTCAACATTATTTAAAACTGTCGGCTTCTCCCACAGACCTTTTTCTACTGTTCGCGGAGGCTTCACACGCGGCATACCGCGATTTCCTTCAATAGACGCAGTTAATGCACTTCCTTCTCCACAGACAAATGCGCCTGCGCCGCGATTGATATGTAAGCGGAAACTGAACTCCGTACCAAGAATGTGGTCTCCAAGCAGCCCAGCCTCTTCCAATGCAGAAATTGCATGACGCAGTCTTGCCACCGACTGCGGATACTCTGCACGAACGTAAATGTAGCCGTCCCGGGCACTGACTGCATATGCCGCAAGTGTCATTCCCTCGATCAGCCGAAACGGATCACCCTCCATAACAGAGCCGTCCATAAATGCACCCGGATCGCCTTCGTCACCATTACAAACAACATATCGTATTTTTTCCGGCTGCCTCGCCACCTGCTTCCATTTCTTTCCGGCCGGAAATCCTCCGCCTCCCCGGCCCCGGATTCCTGATTTATCAACACAGTCAACGATCTGATCCGGCGTCATCTCGAACAATGCTTTTGCCAATGCCGCATAACCGCCGCTTGCAATGTATTCTCCCAGAGATTCCGCATCAAATTTTCCACAGTTCTTTAATGCAATTCTTGTCTGTTTTGCAATGAAAGGAATATCATCCGGTCCTTCGTATGCTTTTCCTCCCTTTTTGTACAGAAGATGTTCCAGAACCTCACCCTCAAGTACAGTCCGTTCAAAAATTTCTTCACAATCAGTCAGCTGTACCTTCGTGTATTGCACAACCTTGTCTCCATGCTGGATCCGAACCAGCGGTCCAAGTTCGCAGACACCCTGACATCCTGTCTTCTTAACTCCTATATGCGCGTCTTTGTCATGTGGTCCAAATTCAACTGTGACTCCCGGTGCATCCTTTGCAATTTCCAAAAAACGCTCATAAATTTTCTGAGAACCGGTCGCAATGCAGCCGGTACCCGAACAGACAAGGATTCTGCAGTCGCAGGCTTCAATTTTTTTCTGTTCTTCTTCACGGATTTCTATCAGTTTTTCCCTGCTGTCAATCATCATCTGCCCTCCCCTCGCAGTTCTTCAATTAATTCAATTGCTTTCTCCGGCGTCATCTTCGGATGTACATCTTCGTTTACCATCATGGTCGGTGCAAGTCCGCATGCACCAAGACAGGAAACTGTCTCAACAGTAAAAAGCATGTCATCTGTCGTGTGTTTTTTCTTGCTTAGTCCAAGTTCTTTAAACAATGCCTCCAGAATTGGCGTTGATTTCCGAACGTGGCATGCGGTACCATCACAGACCTTGATCACATACTTTCCCTTTTGTTCGAATGAGAAATTCTCATAAAACGTTGCTACGCTGTAGGCCTTTGCCTCCTTCACTCCGATCTCTGCGGCCACGTATGTCAGAAGCTCTCCCGGAAGATAACGATATACTTCCTGGATATCCTGCATGATCGGTATCAGCGAAGACGGCTTTTTGCCATAACGTCCTATGATCTCATCCGCAACCTGATAATAAGACTGATCCAGCATTCTGTTGATTCTCCTTTTCTCATTTATTCACATTTGTATCCCACGTACAATTATGTACTGATGATTATATAGTATTTCGACATTTTTAACAACCATTTTCTCATATGTTTATTTTTTAACGACTTTTTTACACTTTTTTGTTATTTAATGAATTATTTTTTGCTTGTTTTTTATGCGTTTTATACATAATGATTTGATTTTTCAATCTCGGTATCCTATCATAAACATAAAAAACACAGCCCCGGACTGTATTGCGGAGTACAGTCAGAAGCTGTGTATATAATCGTACAGATCGCCTGCGGAATGTCTCTCTGTACGAGGTTCAGAAATCTCCGGCGCTGCAACACCGAAAACCTGAACTCAAGGAGGTATATTGTGTATATTCATTGCCCTCGAGACAACATTCCTTTTCCTTAATTCCATTTCGACTACCCATGTCTGAAATGATTGGCCGACATGCCAATTCGGAGTGTTTCGCTCTACCGGAAGCGCTTCTCACATACCAAGCAGGTTTCCTGACTTACAGATCGATACTCGACTTCTCCTTCTCGCTCTATGGGGTAAGCAATGGATCATCAGAAGTCTCATTCCCTGTATACAGTGGCCGGACCGCTCAGGCATCTCACCTGATTCCCTCTCAGATATTCATAGAATATTCTGAATATCTTCACTTCGTACGGCAAATCTTATTTACACATTAAGAATGTTATCATAGATATCCCATTACGTCAAGCATTTTTCACAAAAAAAATGCATAATCAAAGAATAGTTTTGTGTAAGTTAATTACCTGACAAAAAAACTGCACAGACCCTTTCGTCCCGGATCCGTGCAGCCCATCTGACCGATTCTGTTTTATTTCTTCTCAAGTGCAGCTCTTCGTGCATCAATATACTCACACATAATACGAACTGTCTCATCAATTCCAAGCCTGCTGCTGTTGATGGAAAGCTCATAGCATCTGGAATCCCCCCAGTGCATTTCGCAATGACTGTTGTGGTACTTCTTACGTCTGCGGTCTTTCTCGTCAATAAACACCTCTGCATCATGGTGATTCATATGGTGCAGATTCATAATACGCTGAATCTTCGCTTCCTTATCACCAAGAATAAAGAATGTGATCAGACCATCCGTAATGCCCTTCAGCTTTGTCTCCGCGCATCTTCCGACTACTACAAAAGACTCGCCTGCGCTCGCCTTTTCTCTCAGAAAATTAAACTGAAGATTTGCAATGTTACTTGCCGGTGAATTTGTCATTCCCCGTACAGTCCGGCTCAGAAATACCGTGTGTTTCTTCTCATCGTATTCTTCCAGTGTACTGACATCCAGCTTTTTCTTTGCAGCAATCTCATCCAGAATATTATGATCATACAACGGAAGTTTATAGATTTCTGCCAGCTTTGTAGCAATCTCATGTCCACCGCTTCCATATTCGCGGCCAATTGATAAAATAATCTGTGTCATATGCAGCGCCCCCTTAAAAATATCTTACAAAGATTACGGCAATTGATACTGCAATAACGATCAGTGTAGCCGGAACCATCGCCTTGCAATACTTGCCCCACTTAATAATATACCCTTCTTTTGCTGCTGTTGCAATACCAACTACGTTTGCAGAGGCACCAATCGGGGTTGCACTTCCTCCGATATCAGTTCCCATTGCAAGCCCCCATGCCAGAACAGAAAGCGCAACGCCCTGGGATGCAGACAATGAACTGATGATCGGAATCATAGTTGCCGCAAACGGAATATTATCTACAAATGCACTTGCCACTGCGGAAATCACAACAATAATCGCAATCATCAGCATTGCATTGCCATCACTGATCTTTCCGATGAAATCTGCAAGAATTCCGAGCACACCGGTCTGTTCCAGACCTCCGACTACCACAAACAGTCCCACAAAAAACAGAAGTGTTTTATAGTCGATTTTTTTCACAAGACCAAGCGCCTCTTTTCCTGCAGCAAGAAGCGTCGCAATTGTAATAACGACTCCAATGCAGGAAACCGTAAGTCCGGTCTGCGCGTGAGTTACAAGCATAACTACTGCGCACGCAAAAATCACGCTGCTGATGATAAATCCTTTACGATCTGTAATTGCTTCCGACGGATCCGGAAAGCTTGTCGTATCAAGCTCTGAAGCAGATGCCTCTTTTAGCTTCTTTCCAAATACAAAATAGAAATAACATACAACGAGTACCAGAGAAATTACAGCAATTACACCTGTATTCGTCACGAAATCGGCAAAGGAAAATCCAAGAGATGTACCAATGATGATGTTTGGCGGATCACCGCACATCGTTGCCGAACCTCCCAGGTTTGCGCAGAATATTTCCGACAGAATCATTGGTACCGGATTGAATTTTAACAATTCCGCCAGTTCAATTGTTACTGCCGCAAGGAACAGAATAACGGTAATACTGTCAATAAACATCGCCAGTACAAAGGACAGCAGCATAAATGTCAGAAACAGCGGTACTACCTGGTATTTTACCAGTTTGGCAAGCCGCATGCAGAGCCAGCGGAAAAATCCGACTCTCGCCATCCCTTCTACCATGATCATCATTCCGGCCACGAAAACAATCGTCTCCCAGTTGATGCCGCTTGATGCCTCCGAGGATGTTCCTCCCGTATACCAGAATCCCTGTGTAAAAAAGCAGTTCAGATTAAGCGTTTCTGTAACTGCATTCATGCTCCGAAGCCCCACCCCAAATACCAGAATAAGGGTCAGCAGCGCACATCCAAGCGTAATAATGTGCCGCTCCCATTTTTCTGTGATGATAAGAATAAACATCAGCAAAAACAGGACTACAGCCAAAATCTGTGCAAACATAACCTTCCTCCTTCGTCTCTTCTCGCTCCCGGCAAAACAAATATCCGTAATCTGTATCGCCTTTTGCTCATAACATAACTAATATATTCTTATTTTTAATTCTGTCAAGAATTGGTGATTTCGGCTGTTTTTAGATGTTTTTTCTATTTTTTTGGTATTTTTCCCAGATAATTTTGGTTAATTTCCCTCTGGTATTTTTTATCTGTTTTTCTTCAGACTGTAGTTTTCTCTTCTTTTTCAAAATTTTTCTTATTTTTGAGAAAAATTTTTGTTATTTTATTATGTGTTTAGATTTTGTTTATTTTTTCTTTATAAACAGCAATGAACCCTTCCGGCAATAAATGCTCCATTCTAATAATAGCAGTTATGTGCCTTCTGCCATTCACAGATCACATTAATATTCGAAAGCTCAAGCTCTGTTATATACGTATACAGCATTTCATTTGCTGACGTAGACGGACAGTAAGCCTTTGCCGCCTCATACCATGCTTTACCCTCAAACTGGTCGTATGCTTCTTTTGAAGCGCCACCATTTTCCGGATGGAATACATAACCGTATCTTGCAAGTATTTCATTGATCGCAAGCTGTGACCGATAATGCTCTTCATCCACACTAGCCCCTTCCAGCTGCATCAGATCCGTGTCCGTCAAAGCACGCTCACTGCTGTATGGCAGGATAAAATCTGAAGCATTCGCCTGAATTCCCGCAATTACCGTAATCGTTTCACCCTGTCCATTGTCTGAAGGCGGCTGCTCTGCATTGTGATCATAATCAGAATCAATCCCTGCTGATGGTGTTTCTGCATTCTGCGTACTGCCCGTTACATCTGCAATTGTTACAGTTACCTCCTGAGGACCTGCGGCATACGATGCTACACAGTATGTCGGAATACTTACATGCATTCCATCCTCTGCCATCCAGTACTCCATAGAATCAAACGCCCCACGAATACTTTCTTCCGTAATATTTTCCACCTGGCCAATAATATTTTTACGATACGCTGCTACCACAGCCTCCTGTGCTGCCGCATCGTCACATCCGAGCAATTCTGCCATTGTTAATTCTTTTCCGGTAAGAAGGTCATAATTGTATCCCACATCGTATCCGTACCCATGCGCACCGCCCAGATAGCTGTAATCGTACATCTGCACGGAATAAATGCTTCCGCTGATATAAATCTGCACGCACTCCACATCGTATGCCATCTGAACATCCGCATCATACTGACTGACTTCCTCATACTGTTCTTTTATTGAGGTCTCCTGTTCGCTCTGCTTTTTTGCAGCATCCTTCTGGAACTCAAGATTAATCCCGTCAATTACATCCGAACTGCTTCCATCTGCCATCTCAATCACCGGATACTCTACACTGCTGTACTCGCCTTCAATTGTTTGTGTTGATACGGTGTACGGTGAGATTCCGCTCTCATCAGTTTCTATATATATTTTTGTATCAAAGGTATCCGCAGCCTCCACATAAAATTCATTTCTTTTTTCCGATGCCGGTACCAGCGCAAAAAACATCGCAGTTCCAAAACATAAAGCAAATTCGATTCTCTTATTTCGTTTTCTGACTTCCCGATTTTTCATACTTCTTCCTCCATTTTTTTATATGTACTCTCAGAATCTTTCCTGTACTTGCTTTTGTGAGAGTACATTTAAATAACTTATTGGTCTGATTATTTGGCGAAATGTCAACGATGTACTAGTACTTACTTCATTTATAACACAGAAAAAGGATACCGTAAAGAACGGCATCCTTTTCTTATTCTTAATTATTTATATACCTGCCCGAAAGTCTCCGAACTGAGCGTATTTTACAGTCCTGCCTTCTTTGCAGCTGCATCTACTACATGACTTACCAGAACAGATGTGGTAACGCTTCCAACGCCGCCCGGTACCGGAGTAATCGCATCTACGATCGGCTCTACTGCTGCGTAATCTACGTCTCCGCAAAGTTTGCCCTCTGCATTTACGTTGATTCCGACATCAATTACCGTCTGACCCGGCTTTACATACTCAGCACCGACTACACCGGCACGGCCAGCTGCAACGATAATGATATCTGCCTCTCTTGCCACTGACGGCATATCAACCGTCTTTGTATGGCATACGGTAACGGTTGCATTTTTCTTAATTAACATCATTGCAGCCGGTTTGCCTACAACAAGGCTGCGGCCGATAACAACTGCTTTTTTACCTGTACAGTCAATTCCGTAATGATCCAGAATCTCCATACATGCCTGCGGTGTACACGGCGGAAATCCAATCGGTTTTCCGGTGAATACGCCGGACATGGAACCATCTGTCATACAGTCTACGTCCTTTGCCGGATCCAGTGCATTCTCAATCACACTCTGATTTAAATGCTTCGGAAGCGGACGGAATAACAGTACTCCGTGGATTGCATCATTTTTATTTACATCATCGATAACCTTCAGCAGCTCCTCCTGCGTAACATCTGCCGGAAGAAGAATCTTCTCACATGCAACACCAAGAGTTTCACAACGCTTTGTAGCTCCTCTTTCATAGGAAATATCGCTTTCATTTTCACCTACACGAATAATTCCAAGTGTTGGCTTTACTCCTTTTGCTTCCAGCTCAGCAACCTTTGCCTTGATGCGCTCGTTAAGTGCTGCTGTAACTTCTTTTCCAAGTAACTGTTTTGCCATGATCTTATCTCCTTTTTGTATCAGCTAACGTGCTTATTTCAGCCTTCCAAGTACACTCTGGAAAATTTCCTCTGCCATCGGAACATATTTTTCCAGCATTGCATCTGCCTTCTCATTCAGTCCTGCTGCATACTCTTTGTCTGCCATGGACTTTGTATTAATATATACGTTCAGACTGGCTCCCTGGAGCGCTGCTTTACAGAATGCTGCGCCTACACCCGCATCACTGATTGCAAGTGCAGATCCTTTCGCTGCAAACTCCTTAATCAGGTCGATCGCTTCACAGCATTTTTCCATAATTTCCATCGGTACGGAGCATGCATCCTTCAGAACGATCTCCATCACACGCGCTTTTTCTGCCTTCTCTTCCTCTGTTGCGCGCGGCATACCGTACGCTTTGGAAAGCGGCTCAAATACTTCTGCATCGCGCTCAATCAGATGAAGAAGATCTGCCTGAAGCTTATCGCATTTTGCTTTCAGCTCATACATTTCTTCCTCTACGTCCGCATATTTCTTTTTGCCAACGGTCAGGCTGCCGACCATGTTGCCAAGAGCAGTACCGATCGCACCTACTAAGGCAGATGCACCTCCGCCACCCGGTACCGGCGCCTTAGAAGCAAGCACTTCCACAAATTCATTGCATGGTACTGTTGAAAATCCCATGTTTGTATCCTCCTTGATCCTTCTGTCTGTGACTATTTTATATTCTGTTCTGTAAAAAGACGTGCGAAATGCCACAGCTTCCGCACGTCTTTTCAGGCATTATCTGAAGATATCTTTTTTCTTTTCAGTCTGTCCTATCCGGATATTCTATGATCAGAAATCAGAACAGGCCGGAGATCTTTCCGGTCTCATCCACATCGATACGCTCTGCAGCCGGACGCTTCGGCAGACCCGGCATCGTCATGATCTCTCCGGTCAGTGCTACGATAAAGCCTGCACCTGCAGAGATCTTGAGGTTACGTACGGTG
>Ga0129317_1000084_pt1 | contig 114360 bp, 97 predicted proteins | sample Cm1ome_FD_94430 | JGI IMG/M metagenome (GOLD analysis project Ga0129317, IMG submission 94430) | Eastern black-and-white colobus group fecal microbial communities from Wisconsin, USA - Cm1105 metagenome | ecosystem: Host-associated > Mammals > Digestive system > Large intestine > Fecal | place...
AGAAAAAAAGTAAGCGGAGGTAAAACATTACTATATTTCATGTATACAGTACAAAGTGCCACAACCCCAGTATTTATCAGGGATTGTGGCACTTATTTGATTCTCAAAGTGTTAAAGACGAGAGTTTATCCCTCTCTCTCTTATTTGTCAAGAGATTTTTCCCTGTACAAACTGTGCAATATCCAGGATCACCTGCTGATCCACATGGCCTGCAGCCGCATATTCTGTAATATCCCGTTTCCCCTGGGTAGGCATCATCAGATGATTCAGCCCTTCATACAGATGAAAGGCAACATCATCCCGGTCTCCCACTGTGTCCTGCCACAGCTGGTAATCCGTCTCCGGATATACCTGGAAATCTGCATCTCCCTGAAGGATCAGCATAGGCTGCTTCACCTGATCAATAAAATTCATTCCGCAGTATTCCTTTACTGACTGCCAGTACCCTGCCGGTATGCCCAGAAGGAGGGTCTCCGGATCCTGCTCGTCCAGTTCTTCTCTCAGCACCCTGGTATCAGCCTCGATCTGGGTGATCTGGGTCTCCAAAAGCTCCTGCTGTTCCTCCGGCAGCTCCTGGGTCTTAAGCGTTTGGATAAGCTCCTGATTCTGATCATAGCTTAACTCCCACAAAGGGCGAAGGGTCCCTGCCATAGAGATCACTCCGGCAAGATCCGGGTTCTCCACCGCCACAGCCGGCACAAGAGCGCCTCCCAGAGAATGGCCCAAAACGTAGATCCGGCTGCCGTCCACCTGCGCTTCCTTGCGCATCAGCTCAATGGCTGCGTTCACATCATCCAGAGTCTCCTCCCGAAGGGTCAGGGAAGCCCCCAGCTCTGCTGCATTTTCCGGATACACAAAATGGCGCTTGTCGTAGCGCAGCGTTGCGATCCCCTGCTTGGCCAGTCCTGCGGCCAAATCTGCAAAAGGCTTATTTCCATTATAATTTTCATCCCGGTCAGAAGCTCCGGAGCCCTGCACCAGGATCACCACCGGCGGTTTCTCTTCTCCTTCCGGAAGGGTCAGGGTTCCCTCCAGAGGCAGCGCGGGATCTCCCGCCACAGTTACTGTCACTTCCCTGTAGGCCGCTTCCCCCTCATTTTCCTCCGTCTCCTCCTGCCTGCCCGGCACAGGCGCATAGGTGGTCTGCATTCCTGCGATCAGCCCCTGGCTGTCATACACCACATTCACCTGAAGACCATTTTTCTCAAACTCTTCCAGAACGGACACCACATAGTACACATCCTGCATGGTTCCTTCCACAGACACTGTGCCGATATGGTCTCCCAGCACAGAAACGGCAGCCACAAAGCCATCCTCCAGCTGCTGAGCCGTAAGGCTCTTTGCCATAACGGCATCAAACTTTTCCGTCACTGCCTCAAAATCACCTTCCAGCATATCCGTCACCACCTGACAGGCATCTGTCTTTAACGTGTCCTCCTCCGGCATGGCAGCTCCGAGAGCGGCTGTTCCCAGACATCCTGCCAGCAGGAAAGCTGCTGCCCCTGCCCTTCCCCATTTTCCCAAACTCTTTTTCATATTCTTCTCCTCTCCCAGTTTTTTAAAAGGCCTGACTGTTGTTCTTCTGAAGTCTCCAGATTTCTCTGCAATGCGAACCGCCCATCATCTGAACCTGTGAACTTGCAGCCTCCTTATTTCAACTGTCCATTTTTTCCATGGATCCCTGCTTTTCATTTCCAAGCCTTCGGTATACCGTTGCGTACATAGTGATGTAGCAGGCAAGGCCTCCGATAAAATTGGAGATCGGCTCTGCCAGAAATACCCCCGCAGCCCCCAGACCCCCAACATAGGGCATCCAAATAGTAAGGGGCACTACTATGACGATCTTCCGGAACAGGGAGAAAAATACCGCCTGCTTCGCCTTTCCCAGGGCCACATAGGTACTCTGTCCCGCAGACTGGAAGGCCATCATCACAAAGCCGAAAAAATACAGCTTCAAGGATGGAACTCCCTGTGTCAAAAGCTGTGGATCACTGTTAAACATCCGGATCCAGGCAGCAGGAAACAGCAAAGTGGAAAGCCAGGCCAAGCCTGTGTACAATATGCACACCCAGGTCTGAAAACGGATCCCCTGTCTCACCCGGTCATACTTTTTCGCTCCGTAATTGAAGCTGATCACCGGCTGAGCGCCGCTTGTGATCCCGGAGGCCGGAAGGGAAATCACCGTACGCACAGAATTCACCACTGTCATAATGGCAATATAGAGATCTCCTCCGAAAATGCTCAGCATCTTATTGCAGGCAAGCTGCACGGCAGAATTGGTAAAATTCATAATAAATCCGGTAAGGCCCAGACCGCAGATCTCCTTCACCAGCCCTGGTTCAAACCGGATCTGGCTTCTCTCCAGGCCCAGGATCGCCTGCTTTCCTGTGAGAAACCGAAGCACCCAGAGGGCGGAAGCTGCCTGAGCTATCACCGTAGCAAGAGCTGCTCCCTGTACTCCCAGCTCCAGCCCGAAGATCAGTATCGGATCCAGGATAATATTCAGCACCGCCCCCAGGGCTATGGTCATCATACCGGTTTTCCCAAACCCCTGAGAATTAATAAACGGATTCATTCCAAGACTGATCATCACAAACAGCGTCCCAAGAGAATAGATCCTCATATACTCAGCCGCATAGGTATAAGTGGCTTCGCTGGCTCCAAAGGCCCGGAGAATAGGATCTTCAAAAAGCTGAAGCCCTCCGGTCAGCGTCACTGCCGTCATCACCAGCATAAAAAAAGACACCCCCATGATTCGCCTGGCCCGCTGATAATCCTGCTTTCCCCGGGCAATCGAACAAAGGGGTGCCCCTCCGGTTCCAAAAAGCCCGGCAAAGGCATTGATCAGAGTAATAATGGGAAAACAGATTCCCACTCCTGTCAGCGCCAGGGTGCCTGCCTCCGGTATTTTCCCGATATAGATCCGGTCTACGATATTGTATAAAACATTCAGAAGCTCTGCCATGGTCATGGGCACCGCCATCCTCAAAATATTAGCGCCCACACTGCCCTGGCTGAAATCATTCTGTACCTGCTGTTTCTGTCTCAATCTTTCCCACTCCCAAATCCGCATTCGTTTCTTTTTTGCTGTTTATCTCCTCGGAAATACCATCCTTTCGCCCCTCCAGCTTCTCCGGACACCGCTCCTGTTGAAGGCTTACTCCTTCTTGATCCTCTGCCCCGCCCGGAGCATGGAAAACATCCGCCTGGCTGCGTTGAGAAACAGCTCTTCTGCATTGGCCATAGCATCCTCTATCGTCATAGGACCATTGATGGTAGTCATCAGAGAATCCACTCCATATCGGCAGATCTCCATGGCTCCCTCTCCCAGGCCTCCCACAATGGCAATACAGGGAATCTGCCTGCGCTTTGCCGCCTTCCCCACACCGGAAAGAACTTTCCCTCTCACAGATTGGGAATCCGTCCGCCCTTCCCCGGTCACCACCAGATCTGCGTCCGCAAGCACACGGTCAAACTCCAGGATATCCAATATCGTCTCGATCCCAGGCTTAAGCCGGGCGCCCAGAAAAGCCGTCAGCCCTGCTCCCAGGCCTCCTGCTGCTCCCGCCCCGGGATCCTTGGCAAAATCCCGGCCAAAAGTGCGTTCCAGCACCTTTGCATACTGAGCCATCCCTTTTTCCAGAAACTCCTGATCCTCCCTGGAGGCTCCCTTCTGTGGGCCAAAAACCGAAACAGCACCCTCCGATCCCAGCAATGGATTGGTCACATCACAGATCACTGTGACCTTTGCCTTTCCTGCCAGCGGATGAAATTCCTCCAGCCCGATTCGGGCGATCTTCCCCAAAGACTCCGGAACCGGCTCCAGCTCCCTGCCTGCCTCATCAAAAAATCGTGCTCCCAGAGCCGCCATGCAGCCCAGGCCTCCGTCATTCGTAGCGCTGCCCCCGATAGCAATGGTAAGATTTTGGCATCCCTGTTCCAGGGCATCCAAAATCAGCTGACCGGTACCATAGGTGCTGGCTTTGCGGATATCTCTTTGTCCCGGCTCCACCAGAGGAAGCCCGGAGGCCGCCGCCATCTCGATCATGGCACGATCCCCCTGATAGATCCCATAGCTGGCCTGTATCGGTCTGCCCATGGGATCTGATACCGCTACGCTTCGATAACTTCCATTCATAGCCTGAAGTACCGCCTCCAGAGCTCCTTCCCCGCCATCTGACACTGGAAGAGAGACTGTCTCACACTTCGGCCACACCTCCCGGGCCGCCTGAGTCAAAAGCCTGCAGATCTGTTCCTGGGAAAGGCTCCCTTTATAAGAATCCGGTGCAAATACCAGTTTCATCTGTGTCTCCTCCGTCTGCGCTACATTTCCCGGGACTTTTTGATACAGGCCCGCTCAGCTGCTATCACTGCACTTCTCAGCCCTCTCTCCTCCAGAACCTCCACTGCCTCAATGGTAGTTCCTCCCGGAGAGCATACCATATCCTTTAACGCTCCCGGATGCATTCCCGTCTCCAGCATCAGCTTTGCGCTTCCCAGCACCGCCTGAGCGGCAAACTCGTAAGCCTGGGCTCTTGGCATTCCCTCTGCCACAGCCCCGTCTGCCAGAGCTTCAATAAAAAGAAACACATACGCCGGTGAGCTTCCTGACACTCCCGGTATCACATCCATCAGATGCTCCGGCACCACTTGAGCCCTTCCAAAACATTCAATGAGGGAGATCACCTGCGCAAGCTCCTCCTCTGTCACCAGTTCATTAGCACACAGTCCGGTCATTCCCTCTTTCACCATAGCGGGAGTATTGGGCATAGCCCGAATGATCTTAAGTTCCCTGCCAAACTGCTCTTTCAGCCAGCGAAGGGTTTTTCCCGGAGCAATGGATACCACCAGCGTCTCCGGTTTTACACAGTCTTTGATCTCCCGGATCACTTCCTCATAGTACTGGGGTTTTACCGCCAAAAACAGAATGTGGGCAAACTCAGCCACCTGCCGGTTGTCCTCTCCCTGCAGGATCTTTAACTCCTCCCGGATCTTTTTTCCAGTAGAAGCTGATCTGGCAGATGCCATCACCTCTTCTCCTGTAACCGACCCGTCATCTAAAATTCCACCGATCATGGCAGTTGCCATATTTCCGCATCCGATAAATCCGATTTTCATACCAACCTCCCGGACCCTTTGGTCCTCCAGCCTGCCGTCTGCATCCCAGACCGCCGCAGGATGCCAAATTCCCTCCAGGCCTCTGTCTCTGATTTCTTCTGTTTTCAATGAGCTTTCCTATATTTCTTCACTGTTCCAGCCAGGTCTTCGGCAGATTCCAGCGATAGTAGGCTGCCAAAAACCGGATCAGGATCACCACTGCAGCTCCCGCCATCATGCCTCCTAAATCTCCCAGAAATCCAGCTCCGAAAACGCAGGCAAACGCGCCTGCAATAGAAGCGCAGGCATAAATGTGCTTCGTAAGGATGTAGGGTTTTTCCTGAGCCATCACATCTCTGAGAAGTCCGCCGCCTACACCGGTTAGCACTCCCACAAACACCAGCAGAAATTTCTGATCATACCCTGCTTTCCAGGCAGTATTGATGCCCACCACAGTAAAGATCCCAAGACCCAGAGAATCACAAAACAGCATGATCCTGTCATAGATCAGTCCTATTCTCCCTTTTACCCAGCTGTGGTTCACTGCCACGATCACAAACAGCAAAATGGAGACCCCCAGCGCCACCAGGGTATACACCGGAGTGCAAAACATTCCCGGGGGAGTGATGCCAAGGATCAGATCCCGGATCAGTCCGCCTCCCACAGAGGTAGTGACCCCAAGCACGCAGACTCCAAAAAGATCCATCTCCTTTCGGATCCCTAACATGGCTCCGGAGGAGGCAAAGGCAACTGTACCAATGATCTCCATAATAAATACAATCAAATCTGAATATTCCATTTTCTTTTCCGTCCCTATCCGGCAAAGCCAAGAAACTGTCTGGCAGCCTCCATCCGTCTCTCAAACTGGAGATAGAACGCCTCTTCCTCCCATGGCTTTACAAAAAATTCCTTCAGCAGGTACAAAGTGACCTGTTTTCTCAGTCCCTCCTGCTCCTCCCGCTCTAAAAAAACGCTTACATCCTCCAGAAAATAATGCCACTGGCGGATATATGCCTCATATTGGGAAAACTCCGGCACATTCACCCACCGCTTCACCTTCACCTTTGTTTTGCAGCGGCTGCACTCATGTACCTGAAGAAAATACTGAAAATCCCGGCCTTCATAAACCCGGCCCAAAGGAAACAGCCTGCACACTCCAGGTCTTGCCGGATGAATGCTGCATCTGCCCTGATGATCCAGAAAACCACAGGTCTCCTTTTCCCCGGTCATCCTCAAATTCGGCAGGATCAGCCCATCCACCACATTCAGCTCCAGGTACTGCTCTAAAAGCCGTTCAAAGGGCTGGCCCAGATACCTGCAAAGCTGCCATATATCATAGGGATCCAGGATAATGGAATTTCCCATACCATGACAACAGGCGGAACACCCTTCGCAACCTCTGGTATCCGCCTTTACCATATCATTGGCACCATACAGCCTGCCGTCTGAAATCTCTTCTATTGATACATTCCGTTTCATCAGACATCCACCTCGATTTTGCGTCCGGTCCTCTGATAGGGATAATACTTCACTCCCGCAGCATCCAGCATCCGCTTGGAGGCGATCACCGAGGCAGTGAGCGCATACTTGTCATTGTCATAGACAATGGTCTTAATCCCCGCCTGGATAATGGCTTTCGCACACTCATTGCAGGGGAACAAAGACACATACAGCTTTGCCCCCTCCAGGCTGCCGCCCCGATAGTTCAAAATAGCATTCAGCTCGCTGTGCACCACATACACATATTTTTTATCCAGTTCCTCCCCTTCTCTTGACCAGGGGAACTGGTCATCAGAGCAGCCTATGGGAAATCCATTGTACCCCATGGATAAAATCTTGTTGTCCTGACTGACAATACAGGCTCCCACCTGAGAATTGGGATCCTTGGAACGCATGCCGGACAGCTTGGCCACTCCCATAAAATACTCATCCCAGGATAAATAATCCTTTCGCTTATCGCTCATACCTTCTCCTTTAAAGGGGCAGCTATTTTGTGCCGAAAATCCGGTCTCCCGCATCCCCGAGTCCCGGAACGATGTAGCCATGATCGTTGAGATGCTCATCCAGTGCGGCAATGTAGATATCCACATCCGGATGAGCCTCCTGCATCCTCTTTACTCCCTCCGGCGCAGCGATGATGCAGAGAAAGCGGATCCGCTTGCAGCCCTTGTCCTTAAGCATCTGAATCGCAGCAACAGAAGAACCGCCGGTTGCCAGCATGGGATCCACCACAAACACTTCCCTTTCATCACAATCTGCCGGAAGCTTGCAGTAATACTCCACAGGCTCCAGGGTATCCGGATCCCGATACAGACCAATGTGTCCTACTTTGGCTGCCGGTATCATATCCAGCATTCCATCCACCATTCCAAGTCCTGCTCTGAGGATGGGCACCACTGCCAGCTTCTTGCCGCTCAACTCTTTTACCGTTGTCTTACAGATAGGGGTCTCAATCTCCACATCCACAAGCTTCAGATCTCTGGTAGCCTCATAGCACATCAATTTTGCGATCTCGCTGATCATGGTGCGGAAATCCTTGCTTCCTACCTCTTTTCTCCGGATAATACCCACCTTATGCTGAATCAGCGGATGATCTAATACTGTTACTTTTGACATTTCCTGTTTCCTCCTTCTATTTCAGTACGCAATATGCGTCTGCTTCTCTCTGAATTTTTGTCCTGCCAGTCCCAGCGCAGGTCTTCCTTCTTCTCTGCCTCCGGTTTTATCAGGATTTCCCACACTGCCGTCCAATGCCCGGCCTCATCAAAATGTCCCTTCTTTTCTCAGGACATCAGCTCCTCCTCATTGAGCACCACTACCAGTCTGGTGATCAGCTGATCCAGATGTTCCAGACACCGGCCATACTCCTCCAGATCCTTGCCGTAAGGATCCTCCACTTCTCCCTCTGCTTTGATATACTCTGTCAGAGTATACAGATTTTTCACATTCTCGTAATCGGTAAGGATCTTTTCTTTCTGTGAGCCATCCATGGTAAGGATCAGCGTCCGCTCATCAAAGTCCTCCTGAACCAGGGGCATGCTGGCATGTTCCTTCATGGAAAGCCCCATCCGGTCCAGCACTGCTTCTGCTTTTGGATTCACCGGTTCCGGAAACAGCACCACCAGCCCTTTGGATTCGATCAGAATATCCTCCAGCAGATATTTGCTTTCCAGCAATGCCTCTGCCATAGGGCTGGTAGAGGTATCGCTGCCGCTTACAAAAATAAGCTTGTCATACTTCTTCAAGTCTCTTTGCTCCTTTTTCCTCTTTTCTCATTCTGCGTGGATCACCTGATGACCCGCAGCCTTTATAAGGCGATTCATAATCGCCTGTCCTATCCTTGGAGTATCAAATGCCTCTGAATAGATCTTTGATACCTCCAGTTCATCAAATTCCCGCAGGATCCCATACAAATGCATGGCAATCGTGATCTCATCGCTTCTGGTTCCCACAGATTTTACAATACCGTCAGGATATGCTCCTCTGGTTTCATCCGTTGCGATAATCCCCACCTGTTTTCCAGCCTCCCTCTCCAGGGCTGCCAGCTTGTTGATCGTTCTTTTCACTGCCTCTGCCTCTCCCTCCACAATAGTGAGACTGGCTTTCGGGGCGTAATGGCGGTATTTCATGCCCGGCGCCTTTGGGCGGAGATTGGGATCATCCTTCAGAAGCGCCTGATCCATCCGCACCGGGCCTACTACCTCCTCCAGCATAGACTGATTGATATAGCCCGGCCGCAAAATCACCGGTATCTCCTCTGTCAGATCCACGATGGTAGACTCCAGACCGATCCCCACCGGGCCTCCGTCCAGAATCATGTCGATCTTCCCATCCAGATCCTGGGCTACGTGACCGGCTGTGGTGGGACTTGGACGGCCGGAGGTGTTGGCGCTGGGAGCTGCGATATAGCCTCCGCCCGCCTCGATCAGTCCTAAGGCCACCGGGTGATCAGGCATCCGCACCGCCACAGTATCCAGGCCGCCTGTAGTTCCGCAGGGCACCTGCTCTGTCTTTTGAAAGATCATGGTCAAAGGCCCCGGCCAGAATTTTTCTGCCAGCTTCCCTGCGCTCTCCGGGATACTCTTTGCGATCCGTTCCAGGTCAGAAAGCTTTGCAATATGCACAATCAGCGGATTGTCAGAGGGACGGCCCTTGGCCGCATAGATTTTGGCAGAGGCTTCATCGTCCAGGGCATTTCCTCCCAGACCATACACCGTCTCCGTGGGAAATGCCACAAGACCGCCGTCCCTGATGATCTTTCCGGCCTTTGCCATCTCCTCCTGCTCTATCTTAGAGCGCATATCCAGATAAATGGTTTTCATGGTGACTGCAACTTCCTTTCCCAGTGGTACTCTTTCCTTGTGCCACGCTTTCTTTGTAATACGCTTTTCTGTTCACATCCATGTACAAAGGACAGCATTGTCCCCTGTATATGGATGCTGATTCCTTTCCATATTATATCACTACATTGAGTTCTTGGGAACCCTGCAGAATCCCTTTTCCATTTTTCCGGATTTGTGCTATACTAAACCCAAAATGTTGTGGCAGCGATGTCCGGCATCCGCCCAACAGACAAAAATAATGCGGGAGGATTTTATTCATGGAAGAAATGACAAAAGAACCCATCTTGGAAAACCAGGAAGAGACTGCACCGGTTGAAGCTGCATCAGAACCGGTTGAGACCATGGAGGACTATGCAAAAGAGCTGGAGGCTTCCTTCAAAAAAATCTCTGAAGGAGACATCCTCACAGGAACAGTCATCGGTGTGTCAGAGACAGAAATCACTCTGGATTTCGGCTATTATACAGACGGACTGATCCGCCTGGAAGACGCCAGTGACGATCCCTCCTTCTCTATCAAAAACGATATCCAAATCGGACAGACCCTCTCTGCCACCGTGATCCGCAGAGATGACGGAGCAGGGCATATCCTCCTCTCCATGAAAGAGGCGGCTGCCCTTCTGGCCTGGGACAGACTTACCCAGTTAAAGGAAAGCCAGGAAAATATCACCGTGAAAATCTCCGGAGTCACAAGAGGCGGCGCCATTGCCTATGTGGAAGGGATCCGAGGTTTTATCCCTGCTTCCAAGCTGTCCTTAAGCTATGTAGAAGAAGACCAGCTTCCGGACTGGCTGAACAAGACCCTGGAGGTTCGGGTGATCACTGCAGATGAGGAAGAGCAGAAGCTGGTGCTGTCTGCCAAAGAGATCCTCCGGGAGATCGCAGAAAAAGAGCGGGCAAAAAAAGTATCCAACGTAGAAGTAGGTCTTGTAACAGAAGGCACTGTGGAAACCTTACAGCCCTACGGCGCCTTTGTCAACCTGGGCAACGGCCTTTCCGGACTGCTGCACATCTCTCAGATCAGCCAGCAGCGCATCAAACATCCGGGAGTGGTCTTAACAGAAGGCCAGAAGGTGAAAGTAAAGATCATCGGCGTAAAAGACGGAAAGATCAGTCTCAGCATGAAAGCTCTGGAGGATGTGGCTGCCAAGGAGATCGAAGAAGAAGTCTTCGAGATGCCGGAGACCGAATCTGCCTCCACTTCTCTTGGCTCTCTGTTCGCCAAACTAAAGCTGTAATTTGATACAAAACCGGATGGTACTGCAGGACAGGCAGAGCCATCCGGCTTTGCATCTTGATCTTGTACTGCTGGAACACAATGGAAAAAAGGAACACCCCTATGGCAGAAAACCATAGGCATGGAAAAAGCTGGCACAGCTTCCGTTCCCCAATGGGAAACAGAGGCTTGTGCCAGCTTTTTCTGCTTTCTTTCACACTTCTGCTGCTTAATGCAGCCTTCGCCTTTCAAACAGCCTTATATTCTGTATGGTTTTCCTATAGCTGTTTTGCGCTCCTGCCCTTTGCGGCTTTGCCGGACTATTTCTCCTGCACTTCCAGAATGCCCATGGGACATGCCTTTGCACAGATACCGCAGGCGATACATTTTGTAGTTACCGGGGAGCTCTCTGCCTTTACCATTACATGCATGGGACAGACCTCTACACACTCGCCGCAGCCGTTGCACAGCTTCTTGTCGATCATGTAAACGCCCTTGGCATTCTGCTTGATGGCTCCCTGCTTACAGGTTCTTGCACATTTTCCGCACTGGATACATACATTGGTCTTAGGCTCTCCGTCCTTGCCGGCCACGATCTGAATGCAGGACTTTGCCGGATCAAATTCTTTGTAAAATGCCATGGAACATGCTTCCACACAAGCCAGACAAGCCATGCAGGCTTTCTTATCTGTTACTACCAGTTTTTTCATTTGCTTATCCTCCGTTGGTTTTCCTTGATAACTCCTTATCATTATACCATCCTTAAAAATCATCGTCAATTCATATAAAATTTCTTTTCCATGGAAAAGAGAGACAGACCCTTCTTTTCTGCAGGTTCTGATCAAAAAGATTTAACATCAAAATATTTTGATATGTCGATTGACAGATTTATTGATAAGGCATATAATATATCAAAACAATTTGATGTGAGAGGTGATGGGATGACTGATTTTTCAAAAGATGCCAAAATCTTTAAGGCGCTCTGCGATACCAAGCGGCTGACTATTTTAGATTACTTGAAAAGCGGTGAAAAATGTGCCTGTGTCCTAATTGAAAATATGAACATAGGGCAATCGGCTTTATCTTATCACATGAAAATACTTTGCGACTCTGGTATCGTTACGGCAAGGCAGGAAGGGAAATGGACCCATTACAGCCTAAGTAAAAGGGGAAGTGAATATGCATCAAAACGATTGTTAGAATTAACAACACCAAATACTGAAAATCGATCAGCTTGTTGCAAATAAAGGTCATCGAAAGGTGGCTTTTATAAAACTCTATCACATCAAAAAAAATTGATATGTTGTATAAAGGAGGGATTTTTTGGAAGTAGTAAATTCAATATGGTTATTTTTCCAAGACCAAATATTAGGCATGAAGTGGTTGAATGGCTTAATTGGTAATGGACTATCATTGCTGGGATTAGACATTGACAGTCGTTTAGGTGGAAGTATTCAATTTTTTCTATACGATGTAATCAAAATCACCGTTCTATTATGTTTACTGATTTTCTTTATCTCGTATATTCAAAGTTATTTCCCACCCGAACGGAGTAAGAAAATTTTAGGATGTTTTCATGGTGTCGGAGCAAATATCATATCTGCATTGCTGGGAACGGTCACTCCATTTTGCTCATGTTCTTCTATTCCGTTATTCATAGGTTTTACAAGCGCAGGATTGCCGCTGGGGGTAACGTTTTCCTTTTTGATTTCTTCTCCTATGGTTGATCTGGGAAGTCTTGTATTGCTAATGAGTATTTTCGGGGCTAAAGTTGCCTTTGCTTATGTGATTGTAGGGTTGATCATTGCTGTGATCGGCGGTACTTTAATCGAAAAATCACACATGGAAAACTATGTGGAAGATTTTGTCAAAAATGCAGGCAGTGTTGATATTAGTTCTCCTGCCTTAACCAAAAAGGACAGAGTCCAATATGCAAAAGAACAGGTTATTGGAACATTCAAGAAAGTGTTCCCGTACATTCTGATCGGTGTGGGTATCGGTGCAATTATCCATAACTGGATACCTGAAACATGGATCGAACGTATTTTGGGAAGTAACAATCCGTTTGGCGTTATTTTAGCCACTCTTGTCGGAGTTCCTATGTATGCTGATATTTTCGGAACCATTCCGGTAGCAGAAGCCTTACTGGCAAAAGGGGCACAATTAGGTACCATTTTATCCTTTATGATGGCAGTAACAACACTTAGTTTACCGTCTTTAATCATGCTGAAAAAAGCAGTAAAGCCGAAATTACTGACCTTATTTATTGCCATTTGTACCTTCGGCATCATTATTGTAGGTTATCTCTTTAATATTTTTAGTACGATATTTATTTAAAAGGAGCGGATAAGAAATGAAATTATTTGGAAAGAAAAAAGAAACAAAATCATGCTGCTGTGGTGGAAATTGCACATCAGAAACAATGCGAAATGCAGAAAATAAGAAACAAGAGCAAGGGATCAAGATATTGGGTTCGGGCTGTACAAAATGTATGGAATTAGAAAAAGCAACTAGAACAGCAATCTCTGAACTTCAATTAGACTATACCATTGACCATGTTACAGATTTTGCAGAAATCGCCAGTTATGGTGTCATGTCCACACCTGCATTGGTGCTTGACGGAAAAGTCAGGTCTTATGGAAAAGTATTGACCGTAGAAGAAGTGAAAGCATTATTGACCGAGTCAATCTAGCGCGGAAAGGCTGGTAATGAATTATGAAAAAACCTAAAGCAGCGTTTGTCTGTGTTCACAATTCCTGCAGAAGCCAAATTGCAGAAGCGTTGGGAAAACACCTTGCCGCTGATATTTTTGAAAGTTATTCTGCCGGCACAGTGACAAAACCCCAAATCAATCCGGACGCCGTTCGTCTAATGAAAGAACTGTATCAGATCGATATGGAAAAAACACAATATCCCAAATTGTTGTCCGAAATACCGCAAATGGATATTGTAATCACCATGGGGTGCAATGTGAATTGTCCTGCAATATCGTGCAGCTATAGAGAGGATTGGGGCTTGGATGACCCTACCGGAAAAGATGACGCTGAATTTTCAAAGACCATCCGCACGATCCACAGAAAAATACTTGAATTAGCAGAAAAACTAGAAAAGGATCGACTCTCAAAAGATCTTCTCTGACTCCATATACGGACAAAGCAAAAAGCTGTCGCAGCATACCTCCGACAATCCCCTTTCTTGTGATCTTCGCAGAAAATCAATCCGTTTTCTGCGAAGAACATTTCGGAAATCTACCGAATTCCTATGCTGCGGCAGCCTCTTTTCTTATTTCACCACAATCTTCACTTTTTTAGAAACCTTTCCGGATTTCACCGTAATATAGGCAGTTCCTTTTTTCACGCCCTTGACGACTCCCTTGCTGCTTACTGTCGCCACCTTTTTGTTGGAGCTTACATAGGTGATGCCTTCCTCACTGTTGGAAGGATTTTTCTTGGGCTTCAAGGTCAAAGTCTTGCCCTTTTTCACCGTGTAAGAGGATTTCAGGCTGGTCAGGGACTTTGTCTTAGTCTTTGGCACCGTGATCTTGACCGTTACCTTCTGGGAACCGGATTTTACGGTGATGGTGGCAGTTCCCGCTTTCAGCGCTTTTACCACGCCCTTGCTGGTTACCGTTGCCACCTTTTTATTAGAGCTGACGTAGGTAATCCCCTCGTCGCTGTTGGAGGGATTCCGTTTGGGCTTCAGCGTGAGCGTCTTGCCCTTTGCCAGGGTATATGACTTTTTCAGGTTGGTGATGGAGGTGGTCTTGGTCTTTGGCACTGTCACCTTTACGGAAAACTTCTTGGTTCCGGATTTTACGGTGATGGTGGCAGTTCCCGCCTTCACACCTTTGATCACGCCCTTACCGGTTACCGTCGCCACCTTCTTATTGGAGCTTGTGTAGGTGATCTTATCCGCAGAGGTGATGGGAGTCAGCACCGGTTTCAGTGCAAGGGTTTTGCCCTTTGCCACCGTCACCCTGGACTTTAATCCCCCGATCTTGGTGGTCTTGACTGCATTCTTCTGAACCGTCACTGTCACCTTTCCCGTCTTTCCGCTGGCCAGAGTAACCGTCAAAGTTGCTTTTCCCGTCTTGTTCTGGGCTGTGATCTTTCCCTTCGTATCCACCTTTACGATCCTGGTGTTGCTGGATTTCCAGGATTTCACCTTATCTCCCTTAGCCAATCCTGTCACCGTTACCTTGGTGGTAGACTGCTTCAGTTTCAGGGTGATCTTTGTGGCATTCAGTTTCATGGTAGCCTTCAGCTTGGCAATGGATTGTGTCTCCGCCTTGCCGCAGACCGTACAGGTTCTGGTATTCTCACCAGCTGCCAGAGCAGTGGCCTCCCTGGTCACGCTCCAGGAACCAAAGGTATGCGTTCCTGTGGCCGGGATGGACGCTTCCTCTACAACAGTTTTGCACACAGTACACCTTTGCACCTTGCTTCCGGCTGCAGTACAGGTGGGCTGCTTGACAGTCTCCCAGCCGCCTTTGGTATGGCCTTTCGCCGAAATCACCTGTTTTTCCCGGTGGCCGCAGCCGTTTTCACACACTCTCTGCTGCTCTCCATCCACGGTGCAGGTGGGCTGCTTCGTAACCACCCAGGTCTCCGGCATCTTATGGCCGATCCTGGGGATCACCTCTGTGATCTCTTCCCCGCAGACCGTACAGGTTCTCACCTGGATCCCGTCTTTCTCGCAGGAAGCCGGTATCCGGATCTGCGGTTCGCCGAAGGTGTGCTGATGCTCCTGGCTTTCCGGCAGAAGCTCCATCCTCATATGAACCGTCTGCGCCTGGGCATTCACAAAATCTATGTATACCACATATCGCTCCCCGGCGCTTAGATAAACCGGGAACGCCTTCAGCCAGCTTAAGGTCTCGTCTCCAGCCTTGGAAAGGCCGATCTGTCCCTGGAAATCCGTCTTTATTCCATAAAATCCGTCTTCCTTCGGCACAAAAGAGGTGATCACCCGTTTTCCTGCCTTGCTCTCTAACGCAACTTCCAGATCTGTTTCCGTTGAGATCTTCGGAAGATCTTCTATGGTGAGATTGCGCACGTCACCGAAGGCAGACCGCCCTCCGCAGGTCACAAGATACCTGGTCCTGCCGTCAGGCAGCCGGCGCTGCTCCACCAGGATCTGATTGCCGTAGGGATCCTGGTAATCCGATGCTGCAATGACGCTGTCGGTTCCGTCTGTATACTGCACCTTCAACGTCATGTCATCAGGAGCGTCTCCCAGCAAAGCTGCGAACCTGGGCTCCGGAGGGGTAAGGAGCGTCAGGCTCTCCACCGTTTTCCTCTGTCTCACTTCCACGGTGAAGTTCTCCGGGATCTGATTCCAGGTTCTGATCTCGATCCCGTAGAGCTGTCCTTTTTTCAGATATCGGACGCCACTCCAGTCGTTTACCTCGTGGGTGGCAGCCACTCCCAGATCCGCCTGATAGTATCCCTTTTCACCAGTGACCTGGATCACATACTCGCCGCTGGTTTCCGGGATAAAGCTATAGTACTGGCATCCAAATTCATTTACCTGACCTTCTGTGGGAACGCCGGCCTTCAGAGCCTGGGCCTCGGCCAGATCCAGCCTGGAAAAGTCCAGCCTGTAGGTCCGTTCTATCTCTTCCTCATGGAAATACACCGTATATTCTACCCACGCTCCGGAAACGCTCCAGCTCCAGTCTACTCTGTTTCCATAGCTGTCCATTGCCTCCGGGGCAATGGTCTGAGTGCTTCCGTCCTCGTAGGCAAACTGGATCTCAAACACCCGGGACGCCGGAACCAGCCCTATAAACAGATCCGGTACACGATGGGTAAAGTCTTTGGGAAGGATCGCAAAATCTGTTACCTTAGGCACCTTCTGTACGGACAGTCCGCACCAGGCTGTCTGAACAGCCGCATTGTACACCTTGATCTGGTAGTTTTCTCCCGCTGTCAGATCACAGCCAATGGCATACCCGTCTTTCTGGGAAATGCTGCTGTACATCAGCTCGCTTCCCCCTGCCTTAAATATCTGCAAGGATATTTCTCCGGTCTTCCACAGACCCTGGGAGTCTTTCACCCTGATCGCATATTTTCCGGTTTCTTCTGGGCTGTACTCATACAGCCGCGCTTCTCCTCCCGGCAGCTCTATGGTTTCCCCCTGACCCGGAAGCCTGGAACTGGAAACTGCGTGGATCCTGGCCGTCTGCACCTTGGGCGAATGGAAGATTGCCAGTACATAGGTGGTTCCCCGGGTCAGATAATCGTTCACGATCTGCATGGAGGAAGCGGTCTGCTCATAAAACCAGAAGGTATTCTTTGTTTCATCCTCCAACTCATAATAGCCTGTTTTTTCCGGGGTAAAGGCAAAGATCTGGTATCCGTCATGTTTACCTACAGTAAAGTCCTGATCTGCCGCCACCTTGGGCAGGGAGGATACGTCCGCCTTTCCATAGGTTACCTCCACGGAATTTGCGGAGCGGATCTCCTCTATGGTCCTGTGAACCGCAGTCACCAGATAGGTTCCCGGCTCCAGAGTCTCCCAGGATGCGTCCTCACTGACAACCGTTCCCGTCTCCTTTTCCTTTACCTCATACCGGAAGGCATTTCCATACTGGTCCTTCTCATTGCCTGAAAGGGTAATGGTCTCCTGAGGATTTTCGTAAGCCAGCTGCACCTTCCAGCCGCCGGCGTCAAAGGTATCAATGCCTGAAATAAAATTCTTCACTCCGTTTGAAGCCAGGGTCACAGTAGGGATCTTCGCAGCTGGGACTCTGGTGATAGAAAAGGATCCTGCTTCCCTGGGATCTGCCAGGATCACATAGCTTTTGCCCTTCTCCAGAGCTGCGCTGAAGCCGAAGCTTCCCTCCATGGATACAGGCAGCTCTTCCCCGGTCTCTCTATCATAAGTCTTCACCTGCTCCAGCGCACCGTCGGAGGCAAAGGCAAGCCGCCCGGTTTCCTCTGCGGTGTACAGGGCTCCCACATAATAGCCGTCCGGGTTTTTAAAGACTGCCTTCTCATCCTGGAAGGGATTGCCTGCTGCGGCCTCCGCCCTTGTCTGCACTGTAATGGGGATCCAATTTTCTAATCCTTCTATACTAAAATCTCCAAAGGTGGGGGTCACAAACATAGCGTAGGATCCTGACTCCAGCGGCTCCCTTATATCATATGCCTGCTGCAGATCCGGATTTTCGTCCACCACCTTATACAGCCGAACCTCAAAACCGTTTCCATTGGAATCATACGCATAGGTATCCCGATCCCAGGTAAGGAGCTCCGTCTTTCCGTTGCTGTAGGATAACTGCACCTCCAGGCCTCTGGGACTCCAAAAATCCTCCCGGATTTCTCCCCACTGTTCCACCTGGATCCCCAGGCCCTCTATGTATTCTGTTCGCTCCGGCGCGTGGTTGATACTGGCTCCAGTCACCTCCGCCTGATAATCAAAATTGACCGAGACACTTCCCGGCGTATCCTGAAGATTGGAGATCACATAGTAATATTCATACCCGGAAGCCAGCGATGTCAACAGGCTTCCAGAAAAGTCTGACTCTAAAAATCCTTGACGGATCAGGGTCTGCCCCTGAGGATCCCAGATATACTGGCTGCCGCAAAGGCTGTTCTCCCCGGCGCTCTCCGCAAAGAAGCCATAGCGCCCTGCCGTTGTATCATCGGGAATAAAGGAATAGATCAGAGCGTCTCTTCCCCCGATCTCCCCGGAGTATGTTCCCTCCGGCTCCAGGGGGATCGCTTCCCCGGCTCCGCTCATCTGGAGGGTAAACTCCTTTCGTTGCTCTATGTCACCGTTCACCCTCAGGATCAGGGAATAAGCTCCCAGGGGGATCTCCTGCTCCTCATAACAGGAATACAGGGAAACAAGCTTTTTCCTCTCCTTATTCCACAAAAACAGCACCACATCATCTCCAAAGGAAGTTCTGCCAGAAAGGGCTTCTCCCTGGTCCGAGCCTTCCTCTCCCAGATAAAGGTCTGCCGTGGTCACCTCCCAATGGTTTAAGAGTTCCGGCGCCTCCCCTTCTCCGTAGGAGATGGTGACAGGAAGGTTCCACATCCGGTTCTCCAGCAAAAGAGCCTGGCAGGTCTGCCCCATGCCGATGTTATAGGACACCGCTTTTTTATAGGCAGACAAGGATACTGTTCCAGAAATCTCACTGCCATCCTGGTAATGAGTGCCCAGCCTAAGGTAGCAGACGCTGTCCTTCCCGTAAGACACCCGATAGTAGGCCTCTGAATATCCGCCGTCTATATGTACCAGCTTTCCGGTCTCCGGTTCCTGAAGATACAGCTCCCCCGCCAGGTTGTCGCCGCCTTTAGCAGCGTTCTGGCTGATGACGTAGTTTCCCTCATCCGGCAGCTCAAATCGAAAGACCTTCCCTTCTCCCGGAATCAGAGAAAATGTTTTTTCCTCCCCAAAAGCCACCGTCTCCTCATTCTCGAGGGTACTTTTTACGGGAATCTGTATGCTCTTAGCCGGAACATAGGCCCCTGTGCCGGAATCCCAGGAAAGCTCTGATGCTGCCTCCAGGGTATAGTCTCCATAGAACAGAGAAGCCCCCGGCCCCGGCATATCCACATAAGCCCCATCCTTCTTTAACGCCAGAAAAACCTCATAGCCGGATTCTGTGCTCCCACTCAGCGCATTGCATCCAAACTGATCTTGATATTCATAACTCCACTCCGCAACTCTCTCCGTTTTCTCGCTGCCATACTGAACCACAACTGCCAGTCTGGAAAGCTGATCCTCCAGGGTAAAGACTGAGGTATCTATGCCCTCCGAGTCTGCCCCCTCTATCATAAGAGCCTGGGCTTCCTGCTGTTTCTCAAAGGTAACGGTTCCAGAGGAAGCCTCCCCCTCATTTTTCCTGGAAAGCACCAGATAATAGGGGCTGCCTGTCTGAAAGATCCTGCCGGGCCATTCCGCCGGATAGCCTTGTACCTCATTAATGCCAAAGTGCGGATCCCTTACATACTCCTAGGAGCTCGGCTCCTGCCGATACATCTGGACAGAGATGCCGGTGTTGCCCGGATCCACCCTCAGGCTGTGAAGCCCCGCCTCTGCAGGATTCAGCTCTATGACGCAGGAATCTGCCTCTCCCAGGGCATACTCTTCGGAGACAGTGTTCTGACCATTCAGGTTCCCTGCCGAATTCAGGGTAAGATTCAGGCTGGCCGTTCCTGTTCCGGCTTCCTGATTGCTGTAATCTTTAAGGCTGGCCCGAAGTTCATAGATTCCCTGAGCCGGCGCTGTCTCATCGGACTCAAAAAGCTCCAGCTGCTGGCCGTTCTTAAAAAAGCCGATCTGGATCATGTCTTCCCATGCAGTGGTCTGCCGGAATCCTAAGATCCGGTTGCTTCCGTCCTCCTCATTATACTGCCAGTCATGCTCCCACTGGCGGATGGTCTCCTTACTTCCATCGGTATAAACCAGGGTCACCGGAAAATCCTTCCGCAGCTTCTGAAAGTCAAAGATCCCGCAGGAATCCTTTTCCACCTGTATCTCCTGCAGCACTTTCTTTGCGAAAATCTGTATATTCGCATCCTGGACTGTCTCTCTGGAATCCCGGTTGCAGTAAACCAGGCTGTAGCTTTTTCCTTCCTCCAGGGACACACTGCTTATATTTCCGCCCTCGTGCTCTGTCTGCAAAAAGTAGGCTTCTTCCCTTTTTTCATAAATCTTCAAATGGGCAGGATTGTTCCCGGTATTTTTCAGCACATACTCACCGGTCTTTGGGACAGTATAAGAAAATGCTACTGCCTCCCCGTAAGAGAGGGAATAAGCCGTCCCAAAGGTTCCTTTCTGCGTCTCTGTGATCCGAAACTCCGCTCCAGCCTCTATAGCGGTCTCTGGATCATACTCCCAGGTATCCGAACCAGTGTGGTACAGTCTCAGGGTATAGTTGCCGGGGCGGATCCCGAATCCTTCCCTTTCCGCCGGCACGTCAACCACCTGGCCTTTCTGCTCCAGCCTGCCGTAAACCTCTTTTCCCTGAGAGGTGCTTCCGGACAGCAAAGTTACCGACGTTTCATTCACGGGTACCCTTGTCCAGCTCCACCGGCTTACGATATCGCTGCTGCCATCCACATAGGTGACCTTTAAGCCAACACCATCCTCCTGGCCGCCTACCAGTCCATCCCAGACCTCATCCACTCTGTACTGGGCTTTGATGCTGGTGATCTCCAGAGAAACCACGGAAGAGGGCTGCCTGAAATGTACCCGACAGCCTCCGGCAATATCTTCTGCGAAGCTTGGGTTCTTCACCTCAAACACATAGGTGATGCCCGCCTCCAAACAGCAGGACAGGGGGGCGTTGATCCTCTCGTCCCCGCCGCTTAAGCTCTCCAGCCCGGTCTCTGTCTGCCGATACCAGAGAATGGAGGTATCAGAAATCCTGTCCGTGGTGTAGAACACATACTCCCCGGCAGTCTCCTGGGTGGGGGTAAACTGATAGTATACCCTCTCCCCCGGGCCCCAGGAAGCCTGATACTGGCCTTCTGCGCTAAGCTCTACAACCTGAGCCAAGATCTCCTCCGCATTCAAAGGCTCCTGATCCTGTACCGCCAGCATCATCAGCGCCGGCTCAGAGATCAGAGGCTCCTCACTCTCGCTTTCTGACTCCGAAGAAAGGGGATCCTCCCCTGACGCTTCTGTCTCCGTATCCAGAAGGATCTCCGGGGACGGCTCTGTTTCTGACTCAAAGTCCAGAACCACCTCGGTCTCTCCCTCCCCTAACGTCTGACCCTGCCCCTCCGGCCGAGTCTCAAACTCCTGGTACACTTCTGTCTCCTGAGGCATCTGGCCTTCTCCCTCAGGATCAAAGACTGTTTCTAACTTAGAATCAGTCGCTGTTTCTGTTTCACTCTCACACTCCGTCTCACTCTCGGATTCCCACTGGCTTTCCGGCTCCAGCCCCGGCGTAAGGGGAACCTCCTCAAAATCCAGATCCTCGATCAGCCCGTCGCCGATCAATACTCCTTCTCCCACACTGCCGGAAGGAAAATTTCCTCCCGACGCTCCCTCGTTTCCTGGAACATTGGCGTTCCCAGGCTCTTCTTCCGCTTCCCCTGATGAAGAAAGCTCCTCATCCATCAGGATCAGATCCTCCGTCCCTTCGCCTGCATACACCGGCAGCGGATTTACCGGTATGGACGTCAGGGCCACGGCAACTGCCATCCATGCTGCCAACAATCTTCGTTTCATACCCTACTCCTCCTAAGTATTTGTAGTAACTCTTACGATAGCTATTAAGAGCAAAAGATGCCGGACAAATCGCTGCTGCCAGAGGCATGGCGGCCTTGCCAGCTGCTTACGGCATGGCGCTTCGGCGTTGCCAGCTGCTTGCGGCACAGCGCTGACATACGGCAGCTAACAGTTCCAGCATTCTGAATCTATTATACTATGTTTTCTTTCTTCGTACACACGCTTCTGGAGACCCCTTTTTTCTCATGCACATTTTTTGCCGATCCGTCCTCCATTTTCCTGATTTTGCCTGGTTTTACGTCTGTTTTTTGATGATTTTCCCTGATTTCTCATGAAAATTTCCGTTTTTTCCGCACTGTACTTTAGAGTTCTAGGAGAAAGGATTTTTTCCTATTTCTTCCGTGGCCGGGCATTTCCTAAACCTCTATGCTCCTTCTTAACGTCAGCTCTATACTGCGTAAAATAAAAAGACCCTGCTGGTTTTTCTATAAAAGAAAAAAGAGACAGATTAATTACGGCTTTCTATCCGCAATTCTGCCTCTTGTTTGTCTCAATTTTACTATCTATGGTTCTCAAACTGTTTCATCAGCCATCGAAAAAATAAATATGCGGGAATTATATATGCCATGGTTATAATCAGCATTCCAATTCCGCTCATAACACTTGCTCTAAAACAAAATAGTATAAACAATATATAAATAACCGCTAAAATTATAACTATTGTATCTATAGTTTTCTTCGTTTTCTTGGTCATATAGCACCGCTCCTTTTTATGCATTGTAACACATATAAGGATGCGGTGCAATCGGTTACGGCAGATCATCAATGACGCAAACTCTTTTTTCCTGTGTTTTTTTAATTCCGCTTAATTCTAAAAATTCATCTTTTAGAAGTCTTATGCCCCCTCCAGATACTTGATCACTCCGCTGCCAATCGCCTCCGCCACCGCCTGCTGGTACTCCGAAGTCTGGATCTTTTCCGCCTCTTCGGGATTGGAGAGAAAGGAGCACTCCACCAGAATGGTTACTCCCTCCGATCTCTTTAGTATATAATAATTGGTATTTCCCTTGATGGAACGGGGCTTTTCAATGTTCAGCATGGAATTCATCTGCGCCTGCACCAGAAGGGCCAGCTGTTTTCCCTCCGAGGAATGTTCAAAATAAAACACCTGAGGGCCGTACACTCCGGGATCCCGGTAACTGTTTTGATGGATGCTCACAGACAGCAGCGGCTTTTTCTCCTGGATCAGGGCGCACCTGCGCTGAATATCCTGGACCTTTTTCTTGGGACTGTCCTCATCATACAGTCCCTGATCTTTTGTTCTGGTATAGACGATCTCATAGCCTTTCTGCTCCAGAAATTCCCCCAGCAGCCTGGAAACAGAAAGATTGATCTGCTTTTCCTCCACGCCTCCGATTCCCACCATCCCAGGGTCGATCCCTCCATGTCCCGGGTCGATGAGGATCACACCCTTTGTCTTCGTCCACTCTTTTGTCTTTAACCCGGCCTGCTTTGCGTCTTCTGTCTGCCCGGTCCCTTCCTCCTCATCTTCCATCTTCGCCTCTTCCCTCTGGGCTCCGCCAGTTACTCCGGGAAGCTTTTCCCCTTTCTCCCTGCCCGTTTCTCTTGCCCAAAGCCCCGGCAGTATCCAGGCCAGAAATAAAATCACTCCCACCATGACCAGCTTCAAAATTTTATGTATCCGTTTTTCGGGCATAAAAAACCTGCCTTCCCACACTCTCACTAAAGTGTATGGAAAGACAGGCTCACCTAGTACAACAAATATAAATTAACTGCCCTATTTACTTTTCTTCTTTTTTCAATTCCTGATACCGGTGCTCGATCTCCATCAGTTCCATCTCAAAATCCTGACGGTTTTTCTGCTTAATGGTCTGCAGGATCAGTCCTGCAAAAAAAGACTGCAGCGCCGCAATTACAGCAAAACCGCACACCACCAGTGTTGGGATCTTGGTCACCACACCCTGGCTCAAATATTTCAAAAATACTGGTGCAAAGAAGCCTCCTGCCAGAATCAGGAGAATCGCTGTAAAGAACCCGAAAAAGGCCAGAGGTTTGTAGTTTCGGAACAATTTTCCAATGGTCTTTAATACCTTAAATCCATCGGAGTAGGTATTCAGCTTGGACTCACTGCCCTCCGGACGATCCCGGTAATCGATCACCACATTGTCCAGGAGCATATTTTTATCAATCGCATGAATGGTCATCTCTGTCTCAATCTCAAACCCCTTGGACAGCACCGGAAAACTTTTTACAAACTGATAACTAAAGGCCCGGTAACCAGTCATAATATCCTTGATATCGCTCTTAAACAGCACATTAATGCTCTTTCGCACCAAACTGTTTCCAAAATTGTGGAACGGCCGCTTATTTTCCGTAAAATAAGTGGAAGAGAGCCGGTCTCCCACCACCATATCCACCCGGTTTTCCAGTACCTTCCTGATCATCTCCGGAGCATACTCTGCCGGATAAGTATCATCCCCATCCACCATCAGATAGCACTCCGCATCAATCTCCCGAAACATCCGGCGGATCACATTGCCTTTTCCCTGCTGAGGCTCCCGGCGCACCACCGCTCCGGCCTCTCTGGCTATCCTGGCAGTGTCATCGGAGGAATTATTGTCATATACATAGATCACTCCTCCCTCCGGAAGAACTGCCTTGTAATCCTCCACCACCTTGCGTATAGTCCTGGCTTCATTATAACAGGGTATCAATACCGCAACTTTATCCATGATTTTCTTCTCCTGCTTTACTGCCTTTTTTGCACTGATAAAACAGCACACCTGAAAATATTATAAATAAAATCGTACAAGAATACAAGTAATTTATGCATGCCCCCATAACTCCCAGGCCTTTCACCATACTTCTTGCCGGAAGAATGGTCAAAACAGCGGTAACAGCATAAACTGTAAGGATACATCCGCCTCTTCGAATAGCAATAAGGATATTGTACAGCATATATACTGCTGCACTGATCCCGCCTCCGATGAGCAGCACAATAAATTCCAGCTGATAGGAGGACAGATCCACTCCGTAGATCAGCTCCAGAAGTCTCCTGCCAATGAGATGGCCCCCGATAACGATCCCTCCGGTAAACACTAAGATCAGTCCAACAATCCGCAGCACATAGCCGGAAAACTTTCGGATCTCCTTCATCCACCAAAGCTCTGCAATGGTGGTGATGGTAGGCTTGAACAGAAACTCACTTAACAGGGTGATCACAAAAGAGGGCATAAACAGAACGCTGTAATAGGTCTGATACTCCTTACTCATCACACTGTCCATGGCATACTTGGGAACATTGTAGAGAAGGAGGGACAAAAAAGTGCCTAAAAACAAGGGTGCGCAGGTTTTTAAAAGCATCCCCACGCTGCTCCAGCGGAACGCCCGCCTGTTTAAAGCCGGTTCCTGTCCTTCCGAAATCTGCTCCCTCTTATTTAGGTTCTGTCCCCATCCTTCCGGATCCTGCTCCCGGTCTTTTAACGTCTGCGCCTTTGCGTTCTCCTGCTCTTTGATCAGTTCCCGCCGCATCCCCTTAACTGCAAACCCGTTCATCAAAAGACAAAGGCCCAGAGAGGACAGGGAAGTGAACGTACAGGCAAAGGCCAGATTTTTGGTGAGAAGCAGGCTTGCAGTAAATGCAGCAGCTGAGTAGGTATTCCTGGCTGCCAGCATCTTTCCCATAAGTTCCACATGATAATTCTGCTGAAAATTCCCATGGAAAACATCCTCCACCGCATCCACGGTTTTCATAAGGATGATGAACACACTGATCGCTACATATTCCCCCTGAAAACTGAAGGAACTGTAAATGATCCCAAACAGCATCATCGCACTGCAGGTGAGAATACGGGAAACTCCGTACTCCCGAAACAGATACTTCTCCCGCAGGTCTGTAGCCTGATAGGTACGCATGCCGAAGCGTCCCACCGTCAGCAGCAGCTGGGCTGTGGCATAGCTCAGGGAAAAGAAGCCTGCCAGCTCCACGCCGCACACCCTGGTCACCACCATAAGGTACAGAAAGGAAGAGAGGGAATAGCAGCTGCTCCCGATCATATTCCAAAGAAACGCTTTTTTAACATTCTTCTCTCTATTCATGCTTCCCTTTCTTTCCAACCACTACCAGCTTGTACATCTTTCCGGCCGCCTGATACAGCCCGGTCCTGCGAAGGATCGGGGAAACCGTGCGGATCAGCCGGGTAAGAGGAGAGCCTTTCATATATTTGCGGATCACAGCTTCCTTATCGGTATTTTCCCTGTACTCCTGCCAGAAGGCCTCCTGATTGGCAGGGGGCTTGGCACTGTATTCCAAATGGGGCTGCCAGCAGTCCTTTTTGGTCACCTTCTGAAATTCTGCCTGTTTTTTCAGTTCCTCAAACAGCAGCTTCCCCTTGGTGGAATTTACCAGCACCACATTAACGCCGCCCTCGGGGTCAAAAGAGACTCTGGCCTGCTCCACATTCCAAAAATCTCCAAGGGTGAAATCACCGGGACGTTTATAACTGGTATAATGGCAGTCAAAGCAGGAAGGCCGGTTACTGTAAAGGCTTAAAAACAGCCGGTTAAAGGACAGGCCATCCACCACTTTATCCAAGCTGCCCCTTTTTACCTTCACATCCATCACCTGTTTTTTCCACGATACCTTTTTGCTGCGCATATTGATCCGGAGGATCTCATCTCCCGGCTCCAGATATCCCCTTAAAATGTTAAGATAATCTCCCCACACCTTCCGGCTGGGAACTCCATGGCAGATGTTGTCACAGGTATAAAGGTTGTCCCGGTTTACCCGCTTTAATCTCAGATACTTTTTCACTCCCATGATCTGACAGGGTGTTCCGGTAAGAAGAACCGTCCTTCCCTGCTCCAGGTCTGTTCGGATAGACCGATACACCTCCGTAAGATCGCTTTCCACATATTTGGAGGTACGAAAGGCTGCCGCTTTTTCCCAGGTCTCGGCTCTTTCGTGGCGCACCTGAAAGCTCTCATCAAAAGCCACTCCGTAGATCACTCCCGCCCTGTCTAAAACCCACCGGGCCAGCAGGGTAAACATTCCTCCGGAGGAACTCTCTTTCAGGATCTCCGGTTTCTTCGCCTGCAGGGCATACACATCCGGATCTGCGTCACATCCTACATAATTATCCTCCAGCGGGCAGACCTTGCGGCACAATCCGCAGTTGATGCACTGATAGGCATCCACCTTTGGATAGGCAAATCCCTTCTCATCCATCTGCATCTCAATGGCTGATACGGGACAGATCTGGCTGCAGGCCATACAGCCGCAGCATTGTTTCTTTTCCTTGGTATCTAAATACATCCCTTGCTCCTTTCCGAAAATAGGGGAAGCAGTCCCGGCACCATCATTTTCTGTTCTGCGGTCTGCGCCGGCTGCTGTATTCCTTTTTAGATCTTCTCAATTCCCGCCCTTCACCATTTTTTTCAGGGCAGCCAGGGAGGCTTCTCTCATTTTCGCCAGCTGTTCATTGGCATAGGTAAAATCGATCTCCTCTGTAAGTGCTCCCTCATCCAGATCTCCCATGGTTCTGTTCTGAAGCTTTACCTGCTCTAACAGCTGTTCCACTCTGCGATTTTTATGATGACCGTCTACCTTTGCAAAAAACTTACGGTTAAACAACAGGGAAAACACAACTCCGTGGAAAGAATCCGACACCACATACTCTGCATTCTGAAACAGGCCCATCCATTCTGCAGGCCCCACAGTAAGCTGGCAGCTGCACCGAAGCAGTCCCACCAGCGGAAAGGGTACATATACCACCCGGAGGCCTGTAGCCTTTTTTAATCTTTTTACAAAACTTACGATCTCCGGATTAATTCCCAGCTGATACACCAAAATATAGGGGGTTTTCTTTTTCGGCTCCACCAGCAGCTTCTTCCATTCTTCCGGGGTCAGGAGCAGAGTGGGATCGCAGACACACTCCGGCCGCTTTCCTGTCAGTTCCTCCACCACATCCGCACCGTAATTTTCCCGCACCAGCACCTGGTCAAAATCCTGCAAGAGCGTTCCATACTCTTTCCGGTACTGCTCCGGAGGGAGATTCTCTCCGATACTGGCTGCATAACTGCACTTTTTCTTTCCCTCTTTCACAAAGTCCAGAAAATAGGTGCGGTCAAAGTTGGTCAGCTTATAGTCCCAGATCTGATCGCTTCCCGCCAGATAAATATCGTATTTATCTGCCACTGCCTCCATGTGTCTCGCCCTGACCGGCTCACTGTAGCGCATCTTCCGTCGGAACAGATTGCATTTGCGCCGTCTTGGCAGATAGCAGATATGCCCGATCACGCCGTAAATATAGTTGAACAATCCTTTTTTCTTTAAATTCACCAGCCGGAAGGGATTGCTGATATATTCGCACCGGTAATCAATGATCTCCGGATCCGTTCCCAGCTCTCTCAGTTTTTTCTGCAGGCCATAACTTTGCAGAATGGCACCATAGTTGTCATAATTATGGAAGGTAATCACTCCGACTTTTTTCTTTTCCATTTTCTGTACACCTTTCTTTTTCTCATAAACAGTAACCCGGGCTGTAAACTGCAACCAGTTCTGCACAGATCTTAACTGCTGCTGTTACCGGATCCTTCTCGGATCCTGCTTTCTTTTCATCCTCTCTTCTGAAGCATGGCTCCATTCCAGACACCAGTATAATAACACAGGAAGGCAGGCCATCACCGGCATGGCATACCGAAGCAGCCCGTTTACCGGGGATGCCAGACACACTGCCACATTCAGCGCCGGCGCTGCCAGTACCAAAATCCCCAGATACCGTTTCCGGTAAAAGAAATATCCAGCCATCAAAAGCAGAATCCAAGTATAAGTACCGGGATTCAAAAGCTGCGCCAGCCCCGGCACTCTCCGCCACAGCTCCGCGTACCCCTCCATCAGACTCCTTAATCTATATGGAGTCACATAAGAAATATCAAAATCTCCGGTAGCCACAGGTGCTCCCTTGATATAAAAATGGTAAGCGATCCTGGCGTTCCGGTTAGAGAAGGGATAATAATAACCAAATGTATTGTGTAAAGTAGCCTGTAAATACACTCCGGGATGCTTCTGAAACATCTTGGCCCATACCCGGAAATATTCCTGCAGTTCCTCTCTGGTAGCCTTTACCTTAAAGGTATCCTTCACAGGATCTGACAGCTCCGGATCATAATTTTCTGCGATTTTATCAAAATTCAGAACTTTATTGATGGCATTTCGCTCTTCCTCTGTCACCTCGTCCGGATACTCTTTCACATACCGGGCCGTCTGCTGGAACAATACTGACATGGTGACCCGCTTGTTCTCCGGAATAACTCCTGCAGCGGGAGTCAGCACATACTTATAACCGCCAAAACAGAGTGCCAGGCAAAGGGAAAGCAACAATGCATATCTGCGATATCCCCTCTCACAGAAGAAAAACAGAAGAAGGCTGGCCGGCAATACTAAAAAAATCCCGTTGTTTCGAAAGGCTGAGATCAGCAGCCCCAGTAAAAACAACTGCAAAAAGCGTACCTGCAGTCTCTTTCCCTGTTCTTTCTGATTCCTGCGCAAAAACCAGAGACACACTTCTACATACAAGGCCGTATACAGGGTGTACAGTGCCAGATAAATAGTATCCTTAAGGATCGCCTGTGCATAAGAACCAAACACAGGATTAACAGCAAAAAATACCAGCGTGCCAATCTGAAGAAATCTGGGCGCTCCCCAGTCCCGGATCTTTTTGCACACTGCGGCATAGCAAAATACCTCCACGATACAGAAAGAGAACACAACAAGAAATACTCCAAAATTGTCACTGACCACCTGTCCTATGCGCATGATCAGCCCCACCAGCAGCGTCAGAGACCAGGAATGCTGATTTGTCAGTTCCCTGACTCCGAAAGCCATATTCAGCTGATTGTACCCGTCATGGGGAACCGATCCAGGCAGAAAGGCCAAAAGAAACGGAAGCCATCCTAAAAAGATCACCAGCCCACAGAACAAAAGGTAATGCTTTTCCACCCATTGGGGAAATGGCTTTTTTGCTTTGTTCTCCTTTAAGCTCACCCGGTCTGCAAACTGATAAATCAGTTTCACACAGACAAAAAACAGGAAAAAGTATCCTGCAAATACCACCAAGGCAATGCAGAACTGTTTTTTTCCTCCAAACAGAAAATTCCAGTTTCCATTCTTGGAATAACTGATCCCTATCATCATAAAGGCTGAAAACAGGAAGGCCAGAAAGGGAACGGTCCAATGGCGCACCTGCTTAATCTGTTCCCAGACTTTCACATACAGCACACATACCGCCAACAGAACAATGAGCTTATCCAATCCCACTCCGTCTATCTGGGCCTGCACCATTTTAAAAATGGAATCTTTGTATTCATAGACCCCGGTGACTGACAATGCCACGCTTGTCAAAACTCCTGCCCCCAGGGGCCAGATTTTTCGTTTTTCCATTATTTCCTCCCAGTTCAGAGCATTCTCCTGCTCCTGATTTTTCCAGACAGCGCTCCATTTTCTTTGCCTCTGTCTGTCCGCCATCCATTTCTTGATCCTATCTGCTTATAATCGCTCTGAGCCAGGCCTTTTGCAGCCTGGCTCCAAATGATTACCTTTATTCTAACATCCTACAGCCCAAATGACAACACAGGAAACTCCTAAAAATGTAATATCTCCAAAAGGAGAAACCAGCTTAAACCATAGTATACCACCACAGCCACCAGGTCATTGACCGTAGTGATCAGGGGACCGGAGGCCACTGCCGGATCCACATGGATCTTCTTAAAAAACAGGGGGATCAATGTTCCAAATGCACTGGAAATCACCATAGCCACCAGAAGCGAGATCCCGATGCAGCCGGAAACCGCAAAGGCAAAGGAAGCTCCCTTTCCTTTGGCAACCATAATATAGCCTCCGATGCAAACAAAAGAGATCACACCTAACAGCAGGCCATTAAATCCCCCAATTCGGATCTCTTTCCCCACCAGGCGGATCTTCTGCTGAAAAGTAAGCGCCTCATCGGTAAGTACCCGGATCGTCACTGCCAGAGACTGGGTTCCCACATTTCCTGCCATGTCAAAGATCAGGGATTGAAAACACATGATCAGGGTCAGCTGGGAAACCACCTGTTCAAAGGCTCCCACTACCGTAGATACCACCAGCCCCAGTCCCAAAAGAACCAGAAGCCAGGGAAGACGTTTTTTCACACTTTCCTTTATCGGCTCCTGCAGATCCTCCTCTGCAGTAAGACCGGCCAGCATGGCATAGTCCTCACCCAGAGTATCGTCGACCACCTGGATAATACTCTGGGAGGTGATCACTCCCAAAAGATGATTCTCATTATCCAGCACCGGAAGAGAATCCTCGGAATAATCTTTCAGCTTTTCAATACAGTCATCAATGGTTTCCTTTCCATAGACGTAGGGATAAGAGGTTCTGATCAGATCCTCCAGCGGGGTATCCTGTCTGGCAATAATCAGTTCCTTTAAATCCACTGCCCCGTAAAACACCCGATCCTCATCCACTACAAACAGGGTGGAGATGTTATCATTTTTCGCCGCCTGGTCGATCAGCGCGCTCATCGCCTCTTTTACTGAAAGCGTTTCCCGAATCTCAATGTAATTGGTGGTCATACGACTGCCGATCTCTTCCTTATCAAACGAGGCGATCAGGGCAATGTCCTTCCTGGCGCCTTCATCCATCAGCTCAATGAGCAGTTCCTTCCTGGCTTTCTCCATCTCTCCCAGGACTTCCCCCGCAGCATCTGCCTCCATCCCGGAAAGAATGGCTGCCGCCTTTTTCAGATCCATTTCCTCCAGGTAAGAGCTCACTTCCCGGATCTCGGAATATTCAAACACATCGGACAGCATAGACACGTCCAGAACCCGGTATATCTTCCGGCGCTCCCCCAGCGTAAGTTCTGTCAACGCCTGGGCAATATCATTCTCATGATAATCCTCCAGCTTCTCCTTCATGATTCGGGGGGAGGCATTGCTGCGGACGATCTCCCGGATCTTTGTTTTATAATCCGGCCGTTCCATGGCCCGGTGCTCTTCCGCAGCCAGCACCTCCGCCTGTGTCCCTGGCGCCTGCGCCCCCTGCTCCCGGGACTGGTATACTTCCTGGAACTGTAATTCTTCGTTTGTTCTCTTCTTTTCCATTTTCCCATCCTCCTGTTCTTCCCCAAGTTCCCATCTTTGCTCCGGCCGGAAAGCCAGGAAGCATTTTTGTTACTGCGCGGATCCTGGAGATAAAAATACAGCATACAGAAGTAAACCCATGCTCTTTTCAGAGCTGAGTCTCCACAGTACAATTTTTGTGATTTTCGGGAATTTCGTTTGATCAGGAAAAGAAGATATGACTAAAAACAGAAGGGATCCTTGTGATCCGGCTCTCCCGGCATCTGATCATATTCTTTTCCTGTCTGTCTACTTCGCCCATGACCATCACAATTATCCATTCTGTTCACCTGCCTTTTTCTTAAGAACTTGTAATCTGCCAAAACCGGCCCGGAATTTTCCCTTGGCCGGCTGGAAATATCTGCAAATGCTTTTTTATTATATACCTGATCCTGCGGGAACACAAGAAAATTCTTTCTGTCATTCTCCGTACAGCAGATCCTGCAGCATTCTGACAGAATTTCTGTATAAGGTTTGATTCTCATAAAGATTTTCCAGATAAGCCCCCGCCTGACCTCTGGATTTCTCCTGCACGGTCTCCAGGTCCAGGCCGGAGCGTTCCTGATCAAAAACCAGGAGATTCCTCGCAAAAGCCGGTGTCTTTTCCAGCCAGTTCTTCACCTGCTCGGTCAGCTCTGGCTCTTTCTTAAGCCCCGGTCCCCAAAGGATGGCTTTTACCTGACTGTAATCCACATATTTATCCTGGAGCGCCTGGACAGCCTCCGCCGCCTCTTGGATGGTGGCCCCGGCAGTCTGGGTGATGGCGTCTTCGTTCACAAGAAACCTGGTATTTTGAAGACGTTTCCCTGATTGTTCTTCTGTCTCTTCGTTTTGCCCTGCTTCTTCTTTCATCCCTTCTTCGCCATTTCCCACGTCCCTGTTCTCAGTCTTTCCTCCTCCGCTCTCCCCGGTCTCTCCCCCCTCCTCACCGGGCCAGGCACAGGTGAGCACCACCTGATCCTGAACGCTGTCAATACTCAGGGCCAGGGGAAACCGTCTCTGTTCCAATTCCTTTCCCGTACAGCCGGTGAGACACAGGGTCTCTGTCATAAGCAATACAAAAAGCAGCCGCTTCTTCCTTTTCACTGTTTCCATTTTGCCCTCCGTTTTTTCCATCGGATCCTCTGAACAGGACGTACCAGCAAAACCAGAACCATCATCAGAGGCGCCAGCAAAAAACAGCAGATCCGGCCGGCTGCCCTGCTTCCCCCCTGTCGGATCTGCAGTATCAAAGACAGCCCATAGGCAGCCAAGAATCCTCCTGCCAGCACCAGTCTTTTTTTCCGTTCCCCTTTACTTCCCTGTTTTCTTCCCAGCAGACAGGTTCCTGCAAGACCCAGGTAATACAGCCCGCTTCCTGCTGACAGAAACAGACTTACCATCAAAAGTCCCGCTGCCAGCACATCCCATCGCTGAAAAAATACTCCATGAAGCTTTGAAGTGCTCATCAAAGACAAGATCGGCCATTCCAGCCGCCCCATTCCAGCCTGTCCAAAAATACCGTAACCAGACAAAAAAAACAGAATAAGGAGGATATCGGAAAAAAACAGCGTCTGATACAGCCGTCTTTGCCAACCCTTCTCCCTCTGAGTCACCGACAAAACCACCGGAAGAATACCCAGATCCCCGAAGCTGCCCGCCCACAGCGCGGCCGCACAGATCACCTCAGAAGGAGCTGCCTCGGGCTGCCGGAAAAGCTTCCCTCCCTTTATCTGAAAAAGAGAGACTATCAGCAATAAAAACAGGAGGATCCCCACAAAGCCTGCGAGCATCTGGCTTAATCGGCCGCGCACCTCCATTCCTCCTCCTGCCAGGTAAAGGCCTGTAATTCCCGGAAGGAGGGGCAGCACCCAAATAGACACATCCGGCAAAAGATAAAGTCTGGCCGCCTCACTGCACAGATAAAGAAGGATGCCTGTCTGCAGCAAAAAATAAAGGAAATAGACCAGATACAGACAATTTCCATAGAGCCTGCCTGCTGCCCTGCACACATATCCATAATAATCCTGCTCTCCTTCCCTGGCACCGGTGCAGAAGATTCCCAGAAGCCCGGCTGTCAAAAGCAGCCCCAAAAATCCGCCCGTCAAAACAGCCGTCCCGCTTTTTCCCCGAACCAGAAGGGGAAAAAACAGTAATAACCTGCCCAGCCAATCTGCCTGAAAAAGAGCAGCCGCCTGCCTGGATGAAATTTTACGATTTTCAGAAAACATAGCTCACTCTCCTGAATGCTTCTTGCTTTGCCGGAAACCCATCCGGCCCCGAACCTCCCGCCTGGCATAGACAGGACGTTTCTTCAGCTTTCTCAAAGGCGCCCGGAAAAGTCCGTCGCTCCACTTGGAGATCCCGTCCCGCTCTCCCGCCTCAAAAGGCATCAGGTAGGGAATGCCAAAACTTTTCAGACCGGAAAGATGGATCAGCAGCAGCAGCCATCCGGTCACATAACCGTAAAGCCCGAAGATGCCGCACAAAAAGATCATTCCATATTTCAAAAGACGAAAGGCTTCTGAAAGCTCTTCATTGGGAATAGAAAAGGAACCAAGTGCTGTCAGCGCCTCAATGATCACGATCATGGGGCTGATGAGATTTGCAGCAACCGCAGACTGGCCGATGATCAGCCCTCCCACAATCCCGATCATATTTCCAATAGGCCCCGGCATCCGCAGCCCTGCTTCCCGCATCAGTTCAAAGGAAACTTCAATGAGCAAAAGCTCTGCGATGGAGGGAAACGGGACGCCGCCCCGTGCCCCGGACATAGAGAGGATCAAATTTACCGGAAGAATTTGGGGATGGAAATTGGTCACTGCCAGATACAGGCCAGGGAGGGAAAAGGCCAGGAAAACAGCCAGGTAGCGTATGCACCGCAGCAGGGAGGCGATCTGAAAGTTCCCGTAATAATCATCTCCGGTCTGAAGCAGGCTGTTCATGGTAGTGGGCAGGAGCAGCGCCGCCGGGGTATTATCGCAGAGCAAAAGCACCCGCCCCTCCAGAAGTGCCGCCGCTGCCCGGTCCGGCCGTTCCGTGGTCTGAAATTGCGGGAAAGGAGAATACCATACATCTGCCGTAAGCTGTTCCACCACCCCGCTGTCCAAAATCCCATCGATCTGGAAAGCGGCAAGGCGCTCCTTAATCTCCTCCAAAATCTGAGGGTAGGCCAAATGCTCCATATACACCAATGCCAACAGGGTATTAGACTCTTCCCCGGCAAACAGCTCCTCCACCTTCAGATCCGTGGTCCGGATCCGTTTTCTCACCAGGGCGGTATTGATCTTCACGGATTCCGAAAAAGCCTCTCTGGAACCCCGAAGCACCTTTTCTGATTCCGCCTTGGCAACTCCCATTCCCGGATAGCCCTTGCTTCCGATCTTCAGCGCTCCGGCATATCCTTCCAGAAAGAAGACTGCATTCCCTGCCAGCAGCGCAGCCATACATTCCTCCATGGAAAACAGCTCTTTCACATCAGAAATCCCCAGTCCGTTTTCCTTTACAGCCTCAAGGATCTTTTCTCCCTCCATCTCCCACAGATGGTTGAGAAATTTTCCAATCACAGAATCTTCCAGCATCATATTGCTCACTGCCGCTTCAATATACACCACCAGGCACCTGGTCTGAAGCTCTTTACCCAAAACCATGGGACGGATGATAATGTCATCACAATTTTCACACAGCTGCTCCAGGCGCTGCCGGGTCTGCAGGATATCTGCGGATATTTTTTCTGCCATTTTCCCCTCCTTCTCCCGCTGCGGCATCGGTGGACAAAGGGCAGCACGCCTCCTGTCTGAAACGGTAAAAGAAAGCCCGCTCCCAGCTTTCCTGCAATACAAAAAAGCCATTCTATGGACAGATCTCCTTTGCCTCGCCGGCATGGGTAAATTCAAACAAATTTCTATCTATCCTATAGAATGGCTCTGATTTCAATTTTTATTCCTGTTTCCCGATCAAACTTGCCCCGGCCAGGAGATCGGTCTCCAGGAAGCTGCTCTCTGCTTCAAATCTTTCCTGGCTCACTGCTTTTTCCGCCTCTTACCGTCGCTCCAGGCTTTCCATAATGGACTGCTTCTGCTGATCAATGTGAATGCGCACGATCTCCATGGCTTTTTCCTCACTCCGCTCCTCCAGCGCCCCGCAGATCGCAGCGTGTTCTGCCACCAGCCGCTCATGACTGCTGGGATCTTTCAAATATTCCAGACGGTACCGGTAGATCTGCTCCCGGATATTATTCAGGATCTGGATCAGACGGCGGTTTCCGGTGGACTGGCTGATAATTTCGTGAAACTCCACATCCGCCTGAGCGCAGGCCAAAAGATCTTTTTTCTTCAGCTGCTCCTCAAAGACACCTGCCGCCTCCTTCAATTTAAGCAGCTCCTCCTCTGTCATATTCTGACATGCCTTTTTCACCGCCAGCTCCTCCAGGGCAGTGCGCACCTCCAGAACATTTTCCAGATCTGACACTGTGATCTCTGCCACAATGGCCCCTTTTCTTGGAACCATCGTCACCAGTCCCTCCAGTTCCAGCATCCGGATGGCCTCCCGGACCGGTGTTCGGCTCACTCCCAGCTTCTGAGCCAGGTGGATCTCCATCAGCCTCTCTCCAGGCTGAAGGGTCCCTCTGAGTATGGCCTGACGCAGTGTCTGAAAGACCACGTCCCGCAGGGGAAGATATTCATTTACCTGCAGTTGGATTTCATCTGTCATGGCCAGTTCCTCCATTGTTAAAAAACTCTGTCAAATAGACCTGCTTGGCAATGCTGCCTCTCTTCAGCTTTTCGTAAGCCTTTCTTGCCTTTGTCTTATCATCAAACAGGCCAAACACCGTAGGACCGCTGCCGCTCATCATTGCGTTGATCGCTCCCTGCTTCTTCATAACGTCCTTGATCTCCTGCACCACCGGATAAGCCGGAATGGTTACGGTCTCCAGCACATTTCCCATAAGTTCTGCCATGCGGTAAAGATCCTCATCCCGCAAAGCCTGGATCTGTCCGTCAATATCCGGATGTTCTTTCAGCTCATTGGCTTTCAGGTTTCCATATACAAATTTCGTGGACACATGTACCTTGGGCTTTGCGATCAACACATGGCAGGGCGGGGGTGCAGGAAGAGGCGTAAGAGCCTCCCCAATGCCCTCTGCCAAAGCGGTTCCCCGCAAAATGCAATAAGGTACATCTGCCCCCAGCATTACGCCCCGCTCCATCAGCTCCTCCACCGTAAGTCCCAGGCGGAACAGGCGGTTCACCCCTACCAGAACCGCAGCTGCGTCAGAGCTACCTCCTGCCATTCCCGCAGCCACCGGGATATGCTTTTCCAGATTAATAAAAATTCCCTTTTTAACTTCTGCCTCATCCATCAAAAGCTTCGCAGCCCGGTACACCAGATTTCCCTCATCTACCGGCAAAAAGCTTAAATTGGTCTTAACCCGGATCCCCGGCGTTTCTGTCACCGTAAGCTGTATCCGGTCAAATAGACGGATCGTCTGCATGATCATCCGCAGTTCATGATATCCGTCCTCACGTTTTCGAAGCACATCCAGACCCAGATTGATCTTAGCCATTGCTTTCAGCTTAATTTCTCTCATTTTTTTCTCCTGTAATCACAGCTCCAGGTTGCCTTTCACCTGAAGACACCCATTTTCTGTCCCTTCCTCGCTCTCATTCCAAAAGAAACTCCCACCCTCCGGTACATTGCCCCCAGACTGGCGGCACCTTCAAACAGACTTCTGTCATAACCCCCGGACAGCGGGGTATTCCCTCTGGAAAACTCCCCATTATTGTATACAAAATTCATTAAAAATGCAAGGTGAAAGAAAGAGAAAACTCTGACTTATCAAAAGAAAACAGAAGCAAAAAACCGGCGAAGTTTTCGGATATTTTTCTAAAACATCTGAAACAAATTCGCCGGATCTTTTCTGCCAGTCTTCTATTCGCTGCCGGAAACGGTCTCCCCCGTCCAGTCATTGATTCCCCCAAATTCTACCACATTGGTGTAACCCTGGGCGGCAAGCTTTTCCGCTGATTGCTTGCTGCGGTTCCCGCTTCGGCAGTAGACCAGGATCAGCTGGTCTTTGTCCGGAAGCTCCGAAACCGGATCGCTTCCAATCGTCTCGTTGGGAACATTCACTGCTCCCGGAATATGTTTTCCCTCATATTCCTCCGGAGTTCTTACATCCAGAATAATGTAATCCTCCTTCTCCTCCATCATGGCAGCTGCTTCTTCCATGGAAATCTGCTGATAGCTGCCTCCCTGCTCCGCCTTGCCGCAGCCGGTGAGAAAAAGAAACAGCAGCATAAAGGGAAGGCTCTTTTTTACAAATTTTTTTGTTAACTTTCTCATAAACTACGCTCTCCTGAACGCTCTGCTCTGGGAAACCCGTCCCCATCTGCCAGCCTACGCCGATAAACCTGTGATTCACACTTTCAAAAATTTTCTTACGATCTGGCCATGCCATCCACACTCAGAACGACTCCGGTGATATAGGATGCTTCCTCGGAAGCCAGGAATACGAAGGCATTGGCGATATCCTCCGGCTGTCCCAGCCTGCGAAGAGGGATCTGCTGGATCAACGGATCGATCACTTCCTTGGGAACTGCCTTCATCATATCTGTCTGTGTAATGCCGGGAGCCACTGCATTTACCCGGATTCCCTTGGGTCCCAGTTCTCTGGCCAGAGAGACGGTCATGCCGTTCACTGCAAACTTAGAAGCCGGGTAGGCAAAACCGCTGGGCTGTCCTGAAATGCTCACCATAGAAGAAGTAGAAAGGATTACCCCGCTCCCTTTTGCCACCATGCACTCACTGGCAGCCCGGGTGGCGTTGAATACACCTTTTACATTCAAATCCATCACCTTATCGTAGGTTTCCTCTGTGTACTCCATAAAGGGAGTGCGCTCAGAAATGCCTGCATTATTTACCAGAATATCCACGCATCCAAACTCTTCTGTGGCTTTGCGGAAAGCGCTTCTCACTTCTTCCAGATCCGCCAGATTGGGACTAATGCCTCCCACCGTAGCCTGAGGATACTTTTCTTTCAGGCTGGCAACCGCACGACTGGCTGTTTCCGGAGAACTGGCTGTAATGATCACCTTGGCCCCTTCCTGCAAAAACTTTTCAGCAATCGCATAACCGATCCCTCTGCTTCCACCTGTGATAATAGCAACTTTATCCTGTAATCTCATATTGAGACCTCCTCTTTTCTTTTATTTTTTCATGTAAAACTGTTTTCTATTTTCTGTACGAAAGTTCTGTACTGATGTTAGATTATCCTATTTCCAAAAAATCTTCTGTGATAAAGTCACCATACGCTTTCCATTTTTTACTGATATTCCTTCTTTATGGAAAATCCTCTTCCCCGCACTTCACTTACCCGGCTTACCACCATAAAACACTCCGGATCAATATCCCGAACCAGCTTCTCCAGCTTGATCAGCTCCCGGTTGGAGACCACGCTAAGCAGCAGCTTGGTTTCCATGTGAAGGTAGCCTCCCTCTGCTGCCAGCAGCGTAACTCCCCGATCCACCTGCTTTTGAATGGCATCGCAAATCTTCTCCGGATAACTGCTGACGATCTTTACCTCTGTCTTGGTGGTGCCAAGAAGCAGCATTTTATCCAGCACAGTGGTGTAGATCAGCACCAATATCACCCCGTAGAGAATATTCTCTGGCTGGCGGATCAGCGCCTGCATCAGCAAAATCAGAATGTCAAACACATAAAGCCCTGCGGATACCGGAATCCGAAACAGCTTCTGCAAAACCAGAGGCGGGATATCCATACCTCCGGTGGAAGCTCCGGAGCGCAGAACCAGTCCCAGAGAGATCCCAATTCCAATCCCCGAAAAAATGGTACACAGCAAAAGATCCTCCGTCAGCACCAGATCCCCCAGAATCTGATTACAGATTTCTAAAAATACGGGATAGAGGAACGTGCTTGCCAGAGTGGTAAGCGCAAAAGCCTTTCCAAGGATCATCCAGCCCACTCCCAGCATCACCACATTAAACACCAGCACAAAGGCAGATATGGGAATCCCCCAGTAATGGTTTACCACCAGGGCGATACCCGTAGTTCCTCCTGTTACCAGCTGTGCCGGAAGCAAAAATAATTTCACAGTCAAAGCATACAAAAAGTTCCCTAAAATAACTGCCAGCAGAGACCAAAGTCTCCGCTGGGATAAATTTCCTATTTTCATATACAGCCTCTTTGCCTATCTCACACTTCCGATCAATTCTTTGATATCCGAAATGTGATTCTTCCTCATATATTCTTCCATTCCCTGAATCACCTGGATTGTGGTCATGGGATTATGGAAGTTTGCAGTTCCCACGGACACTCCGGTGGCTCCTGCCAGAATAAATTCCATCGCATCCTCCCAGCTGGCAATTCCGCCCATGCCGATGATAGGAAGCTTCACTGCCTGGGCGGTCTGGTATACCATCCGCACCGCAATGGGCTTGATGGCAGGCCCGGAAACCCCTCCGGTTTTATTGGCCAGAGCAAAGGTTCTTCGATTTACATCGATCTTCATCCCGGTGAGCGTATTGATCAGGGACAGGGCATCTGCTCCTCCTGCCTCCGCTGCCCTGGCAGTCTCTGTGATATCTGTCACATTGGGACTTAATTTCATGATCACAGGCTGTCTGGCTCTCTTTTTGATCTCAGAGGTGATGGCTTCCACTGCTTTTGGATTCTGGCCGAAAGCAATTCCGCCCTCTTTTACATTGGGACAGGAAATATTGATCTCCAAAAGATCCACCTTCTCCTCTCCTAAACGCTCCACCACTTCACAGTAGTCCTCCGTACTTTTTCCACAGACATTCACAATGATCCTGGTATCATACTTCTGCAAAAATGGAAGATCTCTGGCTGCAAAAGTATCAATTCCCGGATTCTGCAAGCCAATGGCATTCATCATGCCTCCGCAGGTTTCTGCGATCCTGGGCGTGGGATTTCCCGGCCAGGGCACGTTTGCCACACCCTTAGTCACCACTGCTCCCAAGCGGTTTAAATCCACAAATTCACTGTATTCCATACCGGAGCCAAAAGTTCCGGACGCTGTCATCACCGGATTTTTCAGCTCTACTCCGGCAATCTTTACACTCATATCGATATTCATCTATCCTGCCTCTCTTTCCCATCCGTTTTCAGGTGCGCTGTTACAGTTCCACCTCTGTAGACAAAAACACCGGACCTTCTTTGCACACCCGCTTATTGTGCACCTTGGAATGGTCATCCACCTCTTTTGATTTGCAGACGCAGGCCAGGCAGGCTCCAATACCGCAGGCCATCTTCTCCTCCAATGACAGCCAGCACTCGATCCCCTGCTCCTGTGCATAAGCCTTCAAAGCTCTCAGCATGGGGGTTGGGCCGCAGGCATAGATCACATCTGCATGAAGATCGTTTTCTCGAATGCAGTCCAGCACATTTCCTTTTGTGCCTGCGCTGCCGTCCTCTGTAGCCACACAGACTCTGCAGTTTTTCCCAAGCTCCTCTGTAAGAAACAGTTCATCCCGGTAGCCCACTACTGCCGTCAGCTCCCCGCTCAGTTCCTTAGAAAGCTGCACCATAGGCGGGATGCCAATGCCTCCTCCGATGAGAAACGCCTTTTTCCCCTCATCCATCCGCTCTAAAGGAAAACCGTTCCCCAAAGGCCCCAAAATATCCAGAGTATCCCCGGCCTGATATCCGGAAAACTCCTCCGTCCCGGCTCCTGCTACCCGGTATACGATCCGCAGACGACCGCTTTTCCCTTCCGCCTCACAGATACTGATGGGTCTTGGCAGCATCCGGCTTTTATCCTGGCTGTAAACAGAGATGAACTGTCCCGGTTTTGCAGCTGCTGCAATCTGATCTGTCTGGAGCCACAGGCTGAAAATCCCGGTTCCAATCTGCTTTTGTTCTATGATCTTTACTGTCTCACGGTACTTCTCAGACATAACTTCCCTCCGAAATTATTTGTTTTTACTCAGCGTCAAAGGAAACGCCAACGACCGGCGCCTTCCCTTACCGGCTCTCCAGCGCTCCCTGGATATCGGCTGCCATATCCTCCACTGCCGCCCGGCTGGCCTCTGCAAAATGCTCTGCGCCGAACTTTGCATATTTCTCCTGCTTGTAGGCTGCAATGATCCCTCTGGAAGAATTTACGATCGCTCCCAGTCCGTCTTCATTAAAGAAATGCACCAGATCTGCTCCCTTGCCTCCCTGTGCTCCATAGCCGGGAACCAGGATAAAGGACTTGGGCATGATCTTTCTCAGGGTCTTGCCCATCTCCGGATAAGTAGCTCCCACTACAGCTCCGATGTAACTGTAATCCTCTCCCATGCAGTCTTCTCCCCACTTGGCAACCTGCTCTCCAACCAGCTCATACAGAGGACGGCCGTCCACCAGACGATCCTGAAATTCTCCGCTGGAAGGATTGGATGTTTTTACCAGAATAAACAATCCTTTTTTCTCCTGCCTGCACACATCTACGAAGGGCTTAATGCCGTCTGTTCCCAGATAGGGGTTCACGGTAGCAAAGTCCTCGTCAAAGGGAAGATAGGTCTTACTTCCCACCTGGACCCTGCCCAGATGAGCGGCAGCGTAAGCTGCGGAAGTAGAACCGATATCTCCACGCTTCACATCTCCGATCACCACCAGTCCCTTTTCCTTGCAGTAATCCACAGTCTTTTTGAATGTTCTCAGCCCTTCTAGGCCAAACTGCTCATACATGGCGATCTGAGGCTTTACTGCCGGGATCAGATCATAAACTGCATCCACGATTTCCTTATTATACTGCCAGATAGCTTCTGCCGCGCCTTCCAGCGTTTCCCCATACTCCGCAAAAGCCTTCTTTTGAATATGCTCCGGAATAAAGTTCATCATAGGATCCAAACCAACAACAATGGGTGCCTGGGTTTTTTTAATATTTTCAATCAGCTTGTTGATCATAATCGTTTCCTCTCTTCGTTTTCATTTTTGTTTATTTGATCTTTGCTTATTCGATTTTTCAAATTTATGGGATTTTGTTCTTATGCCCTGATATTTTTTACCGCTGTGCTTATATCCCTTTCAAAGCGCTTTATGCTTCCTCTGCTTTTCTCTCCATATCCTGGTACACGATCTTTCCATCGCAGATGGTGGCCTTCACTTTCCCCCGCACCTTCCATCCGTCAAAAGGTGTATTCTTTCCTTTGGAGGCAAAGGTGGTCTTGTCGATCACATACTCCTCCTTCGGATCAATCAGGGTAATATCAGCCGCAGCTCCCGGAAGAAGCGTTCCGGCCTTCAGCCCTGCGATTCTGGCAGGCTGATAGCTCATCACCCGGGCCATATCCATGGGAGTGAGGACTCCCGGCTCCAGAAGATACGTCACAGTCAGAGGAACTGCTGTCTCGAGACCAACGATCCCGAAGGGAGCCTTTTTCATAGACTGGCTTTTCTCCTCCGCACTGTGAGGCGCATGGTCTGTGGCAATCACATCGATCACACCTTCCCGCAAGCCTTCAATCAGAGCCTGCCGGTCCTCTTCCCGGCGCACCGGTGGATTCATTTTGAAATTGGCGTCATCTTTCCTGATATCTTCGCTGGTGAGGGTAAAATGATGGGGGCAGACCTCTGCGCTCACTTTGATCCCCTCCGCCTTAGCCAGCCGGATCATCTTCACACTGTCCCTGGTGGAGCAGTGACACAGATGAAGCCTGGCCCCGGTCTCTTTTGCCAGCATGATATCCCTGGCTACGATCACATCCTCCACCGCATTGGTAATGCCCTTCAGCCCCAGATGGTCTGCCTGGGCATCTGCATTCATCACCCCGCCGTTTACCATATGGATATCCTCACAGTGAGCCAATACCGGAAGATCCAGTTCCGAGGCAATCTCCATAGCCGACTTGTACACCTGGGCATTCATAACAGACTTTCCATCCTCGCTGATGGCCGGACTTCCCGCAGCCGCCATCCCCCGGATATCGGAAACCTCCTCTCCCTTCATACCTACTGTCACTGCTCCTACCTGCAGCACATGGACAGGAGACACCTGTCTTGCCTTGTTCATCACATACTCTGCCTTGTCTGCTGTATCGATCACCGGTTTTGTATTGGGCATAGCCAGGATCGTGGTGTAGCCGCCATGGGCTGCCGCCTCACCGCCGGTCTTCACATCTTCCTTGTATGTGAGCCCCGGATCCCGCAAATGCACATGGAGGTCCACAAGCCCCGGCATCACAAAACAGCCTTTTGCATCCAGGATCGTCAACTCCTCCCCGTCCTGGGGAGAAAGCTTCTCTTCCACTGCCTGAATGATCCCGTCCTTCACCAGAATATCATAACTGCCGTCCCTGCCGGATGCGGGATCCAGTACCCGCCCGTTTTTAATCCATATCTGCATATCATGCTCCTTCTTATCTTTTAACAAGGCTGCCGCAAGTACCGGATGAACTTTCAGTATCTTCCTTCTAAAAGTGTCTCTGCAAATACTTACAGCAGCCTTCTGTTTTTCTAAACAATCACAGAACTGTCTGTCATTATTTTATTGTAGCATATTCCGGTATCACTATACAAGGGGCAATCACCGGCTAAATATAGTGATTGCATTCTGGCCACAAACGTTTTATAATCATAAAACCAACCAACCCGGTTTCCACCATAGAAAGGCGGAATAAGAATATGAAAAAAACTCGCGGAAAACAAAAAATCGCCATTGGCATCATCCTAGGGCTTGCACTTGCCGTATTTTTGATTGCTGTGGTTCCCAATCAGCTGGGAGCCCACTATGAATCCCTCTCAGTTTCAGACCAGATGATACTGAAAGAATTTGACACCTACTGCCAGAGCGCTGACACAGAAGATATCTGGCCCGGTTTTGCGCTTGACGAAAAAACGATCCTAGCCATAGACGACTCCTTCGGCAGCGCATACCTGATCAATCCTTCCGGAGAGATCCGCAATATTTTTGCTAAAAAAATTCAGATGCCTGCAGATTTGAACCTGACCGTCTACCGGATCTCCCCTCTGGCTCCCCAGCTTCTTTCCTTCCGGATAGACGGAAACTTTAATACCATTGGAAAAACTTATTCCTGTTTTGGAAATGAAGTTTATTATGTGAAATATGACCAAGAAAAATCCGTTTTCAGCCCCTATTCCTCCTCTCATTTTACCACCCTTTTGAGTCATGAAGCCTTCCACTATTATATGCAGGATCAATGGGCGGCAGGAAGCACCTACTCTGCGGAAGACTTGTCCGGGGAAGATCTGGCATTGCTGTATGAGGAATATCAGGTGCTGACGAAAATCCAGGAAGCATTGCTGGATAACATCTCCGACCAAAATCTATGGATGGAGTACGCCAGAGAATATGCAGCGATTGTCCGGCAGCGGATCCAGAAAAACCCTTCCTATGTAAAGAAAGAACTGGAGCGGGAGACTGTGGAGGGAACCGCTGTCTATGTTGGCATCAAAGCCTCCAGAATTGCAGGATACGATTACGGAGTCATGTACTTTGACAACATTAAGGATGTCCCCTTCTCCGATCTTCAGCGCACAGTAGAAACCGGCAGCTACGAAAAACAAAACCTGGCTGACCGCATCCCCTATGAGACGGGAGCTCTCCTGTGTCTGCTGATGGATGAATTAAAAATCCCAGACTGGCAGGAGCAGCTGAACAGACAGACTTCTTCGGATCCCGTAACCTTGTATGATATCATTCAAAAGCACTGCGAAACCTAGCCGTTTTATAAAACATCACAGAAAATTTCAAAGAAAAAAAGAAACCGGGTGCGCTGTCCTAGGACAGCGCACCCGGTTTCTTTTTGGAACTTCTCAACAGCCACAGCCCCAATGCTGCGATCAGAGCACCTGCCCCCAAAAGTCCCCCTACCTGGGTGGGGCTTAAGGATTCTTTTGTCAGCAGGGGGAATACCCTGCCCACTGCCTCCGGATATTTCAGTGCAAGCAGAGAAATACTGTTATTAAAAAAGTGCAGGAACATGGTAACGTAAATGCTTCTGCTTTTCCAGAGGATCCAGACAAAGCAGGCGCCCAAAAGAGCGGTAGGCAGCAATTTTACCAAACTCATATGAAAGGCTCCAAATACCAGCGAGGAACACAGCATCCCCCAAAGCACTGCAGTTCTTGCAGATATTGCTCCCTTTTTGGTCAAATACTCCCTCACACTGCCAAAAAGAAATCCCCGGAATAAAAGCTCCTCACAGATCCCCGGCAATACTGCGGTCACCAGCAGCAGCGCCCAAAGGGGCTGCTCCACCATAGGCAAAAAGACAGCCTCCACATTCTGAGCACTTAACGGGAACAGCCAGATAAAAAGATTTCCTATTCCAAGCACCAGAAGATAGGTGCCAAAATACAGGATCAAACTGCCTGGTATCATCCGAAAATCCGGTTTTCTCAGCACAAACAACCTTCTGACATCTGTTTTCAGATACCAAACCACTGCCAGAGGCACCAGCAGGATCAGGAGCTGATTTACCCCTGTTCCCCAGAAACCAAGGCGCACCGATGCCGCACTGCCCACATACAGGATCAATAAAAACAGCACAGCCACCGTCATTACCACATCCCCGGGAGCCGGGATTGTTCCCCCCTGGATCTCTGACCGTTTTTGAAAAATACGGAAGCTTCCGAAGCCCTCCCCAAAAAGTACCGTTTCACTGTCATACAGCTTTGCCAGCACCCAGATAATCAGAATGCTGCAGGCCAGATTTACCCCGATCACAATTCCTGCCAAAGCCAGATTCAGATGACCGGAGATCAGCTGTTTCACCAGAAGAGACACGTTTACAACAGGGATCAAGGCTGTCCTGCTGTCCAGCACCACAGTAGGAAGCATTCCGGCCATGGACGCAAACATCACTGCCAGGAGCACAGGGGTCACATAGTTATTGGCTTCCTTAAAACTCTTGGCGAACACACAGAAGCACATACACAGAGCAGAACAGAAAAGGGCAGTCACCAAAAGTACGGCGGTCAGTACCGGAACCGCACCCAGCAAGGCCGTTAAAGAGAGGCCTGGCAGTGTTCCCACATCCGCTATCCCGTACATCAAAAACAACACAGAGCCCCCCAGTGACAGAAGAGACAAAATTGCTGTCACACAGGTAAACAAAGCGACAGAAATATATTTGCTTAAGATCATCTGAAAATTGGTCACCGGAAGGGTGAGCAGAGTCTCCAAGGTTCCCCGCTCCTTCTCTCCTGCAGTAGCATCAATCGCCGGGTACATAGCTCCCAGCAATATGGTGGCAATCAGCATCAACCCGATACTGCCGCCCATATCCATTCCCATGCTCTCTGTCAGTGTGGCTCCATCCTCTGCCTCATATTCCACCGGATGCAAAATAGACTCCTCCAGTCCCTCTGCCTCCAGCCTTTGCCTCACTAGCTCTGCCCGGTAAAGCTCCAGCAGTTCTTCTGCTGCCTGCTTTCCAATGCGGGAATCCTGGCTGGCAGAAGTATAGTGAATGGTGACCCTCATAACTCCAGTTTCAGCTCCGGTGATCTCCAGCCAAGCAGCGCAGTTCTCCTGCTCCTTCAAAGGAACCAGTTCAATCTCTGTCCCCAAGTCGTCCCGGTGTTTCTCTAAAACCCTCTCCAGCTCTTCACCAAACGCTTTCTCATCCGCCTCATAGCCTATACAATAGACCTGATCCGCCTTGGAACTGTACATGGCGCTGAAAAACAGTGCCATCCCAATGATGATCAAAGGGTATAAAAGCATGGGAACCGCCACCATCATGACCAGCGTCTTTTTATCCCTCAAAATATCCAGCAATTCCTTGCGAACCAGGATCTGCACCTTTTTCATACCCATTCCTCCCCATCTCTTCTTTCCTTATCGGATCTTCCCTTATCCTCTTTTTCTATCTGGCAGGATCTCTGGACTTCCTCCCGAAATCCTTCTCCTGCTTTGTGATCAGCTGTCAGGCTGCTTCGGGCCATAACCGGCTTGTTTCTCTTAACCTGGCTTTCATAAAGCTCATTTTGAGAAGCCATATTTTTATACCTCTCATCCTCAGCCGCTGAATCATAGATTTTATGAAAGGCTTCCCTCAGATTCCTGGAACCGGTCTGTTCTGTCAGCTCTCCCGGAGTTCCTTCCGCCACGATCCGTCCCTGGCAGATCATATAGATCCGGTCACAAAGGATTTCCGCCTCCTCCAGATAGTGGGTAGAATAAAGCACCGTTTTTCCCCTGTCTTTTTGCTGCTTCATAAAAGAGATGATAGACTCTGCGCTCAAAATATCCAGCCCCAGCGTAGGCTCATCCAGGATATACAGATCCGGATCTGCCATCAGACATCTGGCGATAGAAGCCCGCTGCGTCTGACCTGTGGACAGCTTCTCCATACGGTTGTCCCCGAACTTCTCCATATCCAGTACCTGAAAGATCTCTTTGATCCGTTCCCGGATCTTTTCCTTATCATAGCCGTAAAGCTGTCCCAAAAACTCCAGATATTCCCGGATAGAAAACCTTGGATACAGTCTGGTATTTCCGGACAGATAGCCAATGGCTGCTTTTCGCTCTGAAGGATCCGTCAGCGCTCTCCCCTCTCCGTCCAAAAGCTCCACCCTTCCTTTTGTAGGCGTCATCAGCATCCCCAGCATCCGAAGCAGCGTGGTCTTTCCCGCTCCGTTTGGCCCCAGTATCCCTATGATCTCCCCTGCTTTGGCCTCCAAAGATACATGATCCACTGCCAGAAACTTCTCTTTTCTGGTTTTTCTCCCCTGGCGCACGCTGCGCTCAAATTCCTTGCACAACCCTTCTGCTCTAATCATTCTCCCACCTCTTCCCATCTATTGGTCCTCATCTGTCTGCTCTTCCTCATCTGCCTGCTCTTCCTCATCTGCCTGCTCTTCCAGCTTTGCTATGCGCTTCTTATACAGAAAAGCGCACACAGTCAGCGCCGCCATACAAACTCCAAAGGTAATGGAAAAACTAATGGGAAACACCACCCAAAGCCTGCTGAGTGGAACGGACTTTCCCTCCAATCTCACTGCCAGGACCACTGTGCAGAGCACTCCGGAAGCAATGGAAGCCACCAGGCTCACTCTGAGATTCGTGCCGATATCCGCTCTTAAATAGCGATCCCAGATTCCCTGATAAATAGATCCCCCAATGGCAAGCAGGCTGGCTAAGATCACCGCCGCCAGCTCTCCGGCGGTCTCCCTGGCCGTAAATCCTAAAGCCCGTTCTGCCAACAGGATCACCACTAAAAATACATAGATTCCCCAAAAGCATCTGGCCTCCAGCTTCTGAAGCCTGCTTTCCTGCCTCTCGTCCAGCCTGTTTTTCTTTCCTTTCAGAAAACCGGTCCGCTTTCCCCTGTCCCCTTTATGGAACTTCATCTTCCTCATCCTCCTCCCAGAACAGTTCATCCAAGCTGCAGTGCAGCACACGGCAGATCTTCCGGCATAGCTTGATGGTTGGATTATAATCCCCCTTTTCAATGGCATTGATGGTCTGCCTGGACACCCCCACTGCCTCCGCCAGTTCCTTCTGCGAAAGATCCAAAAACGCTCTGGCTGCCTTTAATTTCAAATTTTTCATTCTCCCTGCCTCTTTTACTGGTTCTTTCTCTTATCCTTCATTCTTTTCTTCTGAATTGGTTTAGCAAATTGGTTTCTCCCTCGGCTTGCTATTTACCAAATTGGTTTCCCTTTCCCTTATAATACCATCTTGTTTTACTTTATGTCAATTATATTTTACTTTTTATTACATAGGAAGAAATTTTCTATGTAATAAAAAATAGAACAACTCCCCTCCAATGAAATTCATCGGATCGGGAATTGTCCTATCTAAACTGCTCTTTTCAGCCAGCTTATTCGATAATTACTAACGGTTTGATCAGATCGCGGGGCTTTTCTTTCATCAGCATAAGAGCAGGCTCCACGTTCTCAAGTCCTGTAAATCTGTGGGTGATCAGCTTCTCCGGATGGATACGGTTGGCAGTGATCAGGCGTGCAAGTTTCTCAGAACGCACGCGTCCACCAGGCATCAGGCCTCCGGAAATCTGCTTATGTCCCATTCCGCAGCCCCATTCTACACGGGGGATCTTCACATAGTCACCCTCGCCCAGGTAGTTTACATTGCCGATCTTTCCGCCGGGCTTCAGCATACGGATTGCCTGATCAAAGGTATCCACATCGCCGCCCGCAACTATGATCTTGTCCACCGGGCCATGGTTCAGATCCAGGATCTGCTCCACAATATCTCCCTCATGATAATTCACAATATTAGTAGCACCAAACTCAAGCGCCAGATCTGCACAGTTCTTTCTGGAACCTACTGCATAAATATTTGCAGCACCGCGAATAGCGGTTGCAGCAACAGACATCAGACCTACCGGACCGATACCGATCACAGCTACATTATCACCATACTGGATATCTGCCAGCTCAGCCCCGTGAAAACCGGTGGGGATCATATCAGCTACCATGCAGGCAGCGCCCAGATCCATTCCCTCGGGAAGATGAGCCAGATTTCCATCCGCATCATTTACATGGAAGAACTCACCAAAAACACCATCCTTAAAGTTGGAGAATTTCCAACCGGACAGCATACCGCCGCTGTGCATGGAATAACCTTCCTGAGCGGCAAAAGAGCTCCAATCTGGTGTGATGGCGGAAACCAGCACTTTATCGCCGGGCTTAAAATCTCTCACCAAGCTGCCAACCTCAACAACTTCACCTACAGCTTCATGTCCAAGGATCATATCCTTTCGATCACCGATCGCACCTGACCATACGGTATGTACATCAGAAGTACAGGGGGCTAGGGCCAGCGGCTTACAGATAGCATCCAACGGTCCGCACTGAGGGATCTCTTTTTCAACCCAACCAGTGGCTCCGATTTTTAACATTGCAAAACCTTTCATTTGCATTCCTCCTATCGCGCATACGTATTTTTTTGTTGCTTTTCCATTCTAACATATCGTTTTGCTGTAAGCAAGAATAAAGAATCCTGAACGGAGTGTTTTTTTATTTGACAGAGATCTCCTATCAAATAAAAAATTTTGTTTTTGATACCTTTTCTGTTTTTTACATCCCCACCACAAACACCAGATACCGACTCTCTCCCTCTGTCTCATACCGGGCCTGGAGGCTGCCTCCCAGGCGCTCTGCCAGATGCTTTGCGATGGTAAGTCCCAGACCGGTGCCCCCTCTGGTTCTGGAGCGTTCCTGCATATAAAAACGCTGAAAGAGAAGGTCTGGATCCACCTCCTCCACCTCCTCCGAAAGATCATTGCGAAAGAGGTATTCCACATGAGAGCCTCCTTTGTCTCTAACCGCCACCTCCAGCAGGCTCTTTCCATACCGGGCGGCATTCTGCAAAAGATTTGCAAAGATGCGCTCCAGGGCTTCAGGATCCGTAAAGCACCACAGTGGATGCTCCGGAATGGAAAGCTTCAGCTCCAAACCTGCCTGCTCAAAAAGGGCATACTGCTCCAGGCAGCACTCCCGAAGAAGCCTTGCCGTATCCGTCTGCTCCCGCTTCAGCTTAAGATCCTCTGAGCTTACCCGTGACAATTCATAGAACTGGTTGACCAGACGCTGCAGACTCTCAGACTTTTTTAATGCGATCTCCAATAGCTCCTGATCTTCCATAGACAGATGTTTGTTGTCCACCAGCTTCAGATAACCCAAAACAGCGGTGAGGGGCGTGCGAAGGTCATGGCTGATGTTTTCCACCTGCTCCTTCCACTGCCGCTCCCGCCTCTGATACTCCAGCCGTTCCCTGCGGATCTCCTTCAGATTTTCATTCACAGTCACCAGAAACGCCTCCAGTTCCCGCTCCGGAGCAGCCAGCATTACGATCCGGTTTTCCTCCAGCTCCCTGGAGATTTCCTGAAGTTGTCTGTCCGCCTGGGCGATGGTTCGCTTCAACGCCAAAAGGCGGTACCCAAGATACAGTACCGCCGCTGACAGGATCACAATCGCCGCCATGTTCAGTTCCATTCCTCATCCTCCTGCTTTCTGTGCTTTTCCCGCTGCAAAATCCTTTCGGCTAAAACAAAAGCTGCCGCCTTTTCTGTTCATTCCGCCTCTGCGAAATCCTGTCAGCCAAAACAAAGTCTCCGGCCTTCCCGCCGTTTTGAGCTCCCGCCGTTCCTTTAAAGTTAAAACTCCTGCTTTCGGATTCTCCACAGCCCGAAGCCTAAGAAGATCACAATCGCGGCAGCCCCCATAATCATCAGTTTTCCAAAGCCCTCCGGGGTATCCCAGATACAATGGTACTCTGAAAAAGTCACCATAACAGGATTCAGCACATTGTAGGGCATCCAGTCTGCCACATTTTTCAGAAGCGGATATTGAAAGCCTGCCAGTCTGAACACAGTTGGAACGATGTAGTAAACTACTGTCCAGATCAGAACTGTTGTCATTTCCTTTTTACACAAAATTCCAAGAACCTGCATCAGGATCAGGGAGCCCACCGCGGAGGGAAGGTTGGAGAGAATGCACAGAAGCATTTCCTGAAGAGGGAGCCATTCCGGTTCCCGAAGCAGTAAAAAGGCGCTTCCCACATAGACTGCCAGAACTCCCAGCAATAAAACAAAGCTTACCAGAAAGCTCACCACACATTTTCCCATCAGGATCTTTTCCCTGGAGATCCCATATCCCGCCGCATTTTTCAAAACCCCGTTCCGCCGGTCATCAATGGTAAGCACTCCGGGGATCACCGCCCCCATGGCGATCACCAGAAAGCCCTGGGCGGTAAAGGTATTCAAAGAAAAACGGACTGTGGCATACTTATACTGGGGATCCCCCATCATCATTGCGGCCAGCACCAGATTCAGCCCCAGCACCAGTCCTGCCATCACTGCAAAGGCAAGGTAAAATCCCTTTCCTCTGGTCACCCGGTACCATTCGCTTTTCATATAATTTCTCATTTCTGATCACCGCCCTTCTTCAGGTTCAGATAATACTCCTCCAGTGACTGGTGATACCTGGTAAGCTCCCTCACCTCAAGCCCTCCCTGACTTGCCAGATGGCTGTAAGCCTCTGTCTCCAGCCCCGGGGTTTTCACATAGATCCGGCCATCCGGCATCACCTGATACGCTCTGTGTCCAATCTTCTGCTCCAGCAGCACAGTATACCGCTCCGGATCAGACACCCGGATCTCCACATAATCGGCGCACTTCTTTTCCAGCTCCCCGGCAGATATCTGCTCCAGCAGCTTTCCTTTTTTCAAAAAGCCGTACACCGTGGCGATCTGCTCCAGCTCGCTTAAAATATGGCTGGAGATCAGAATGGTGATCTTCTTTTCCCGGTTCAGCCGCTCCAGAAGTTTTCGCATCTCCACAATGCCGCTGGGATCCAGTCCGTTGATGGGCTCATCCAGTACCAGAAGCTCCGGCGTTCCCATAAGGGCGATCCCAAGCCCCAGTCTCTGTTTCATACCCAGGGAGAGGGAGGAGGCCTTTTTCTTCCTGGCATCCTGAAGCCCTATGATCTCCAGGATCTCCTCTGTCTCTCCTTTACCCGGAACACCCCTCTGGATCCGGTAATATTCCAGATTTTTCTCCACCGACAGCTGGGGATAAAAACCCGGTTCTTCGATCAAAGTTCCCATCCGCTTTCGCATGGGATCCAGATTTTCCCATTCTCCAAAAAGGGCCATCTCTCCCTCACTGGGAAAGATCTGGCCTGCCAAGGCCTTTAAAAGAGTAGTCTTTCCTGCCCCGTTATCCCCGATCAGGCCAAAGATCTCTCCCCGGCCCACCTGGATGCTTACCTGATTCAGGGCACAGAATCCTTGATAATACTTGGTAAGGTTTCGTGTCTGCGCTGCAACTGCCTGCATTTCCTTTTCCTCCTGCTGTTTTGTACTTACAGTGCCAAGTATACAGCTCAGGCTGTAAATAAGTCCTTTAGAAAGTTTAAAGAAATCGTAAAGTCAAAAAGGTAAAATTCAGTCCCCTCCTGCGGTACCCTTTCAGGACTGAGGAAGCGGTCAGGCCATTTTAAATCCGATCCCCCATACCGTCTTAATATAATCTTCTCCCGGATCTGCGGCAGCCAGCTTTTTCCTTAAGTTGCTCACATGGACGTTCACGGTATTGTCCTCCCCGTAGTAGCCGCCCTGCCACACCTGCTCATAGAGGGACTCTCTGGAAAACACCTTCTCCGGAAACTGCATCAGCAGATACAAAAGCTCATATTCATATCTGGTCAGCTCCACCTCCTGACCTTTTACCAGAACCTCTCTGGCTTCCGGCAGCAGCCTGACCTTTTTGTAGGAAAGCTCCAAGGGAGAATTTGCCGCTGCTCCGCCTTCGCCTCTCCCTTCCTTTCTTTCCCGTTTCCCAGAGGCCTTTCCTTCCGGTTTTCCTGCTCTTCCCAGGCTCCTGCGCAGGAGGGCCCCCACCCTTGCCGTCAGCTCCTCCGGCTCAAAGGGCTTTGTCATATAATCGTCCGCCCCGGCAGTGAGAAGTCCCACCTTATCCTCCAGCCCTGCCTTTGCCGACAGCACCAGCACCGGAAATTCCAGCCTTCGTTCCATCCGCACTTTTTCAAGCACTTCTTTTCCGTCAAGCCCCGGCAGCATCAGATCCAGGATCATCAGGTCAAACTCCTGCTGCTCCAGCCACAGTCCCGCCTCTGTGCCGGAAAAGGCCTGGGTCACCTGATATCCCTGTTTTCTTAAGATCCTCCGGATCAGTCCGTTAATATCCGGATCGTCCTCCACCACTAAAATCTGTATCTCCTTTTCCATCTCTTCATCCATTCCATTCTTATTCTTTTTATTTTTGCCTCAGTCCCATCACTTTCCGGCTAAAACAGAAACTCCTTTCCCCGCACCTGGCAAATGGTTTCCCCTGCTCTTAGAAAAACAGCAGAAGTTCAGGGGGAGGAAGCTGTCTGAATCTCTTCTTTCATACGGAAGCTTAGAGAAACAGCAGAAGCTTAAGAGTGCAAAGCAGGATCCCCCTGGTCAGGCATCCTTTAGCGCCTTAGGCTTCTCTCCAAGAAACTCTAAAAAATTCTTCTCATAAATTTTCTCCAGTATCTCTTCCGAAAGCCCAAGTCCATACATCCTTGTGGGGCCTTCTGATACATATTCCCCGTCCGCCTCCAGAATATAGTCCCCGTCGGTCTCTAAAAATCCCCGTATCAGGTTGATTCGGGAATAAGCCTCCGGCAGGGACAGCCGTTCTCCTCTGCTTCGCACCACCTGCCTGGCCCCGATATCCGTGCCGTACAGGATCCGATCCTGATACTGTTCAAAAAATTCTTTTGCTTCCCGGCGCTGTCTGGACAGATTGTAATACAGTTCTATGCCCGGCGTAATGTCAATGCACATCCCGGGAAACTGCTCCAACAGTCCGGAAAGTCTGGAAAGCTGATTGGAGAGAAAGAAAAAGTGGGGAAATACCACTCTTAATCCCGGATGACGTCTCAGAACAGCGATCACCTGGCGATACTGGTCTTCATTATTCACAAAGGTCTCATCATAGAGCCAGCCGCTCTCCAGGGCATGTCTGGAAATCTTCTCCCTGTCCCAGAATTCTTCCGGATCATTCACGTGAAAATAGAGTGGGATCTGTTCCCTCTCGGCAAAGTCCCAAAAAGGCTCCCAGGCTGGAAGATCAAAATCCGGAATGGGGTGGGCCTTTCGGATCTGAGGTTTTCCCTCCAGAAGCTTGATGCCCGCACAGCCAAGCTCCATAAGACGCTTCCCCTCCTCCTGCAGAGCCCTGGGAAGCTCCTCCGGCGGCAGAGCATACAGGTTCCTTCTGATCCCTCCAAAAATATACACCGGCACCGGAGACCGGGCCGCAAAGGCAAAGGCATCCGCCTCCACAGGAAGATCATCCTTAAGAGGAATGCACTGCAGCCCGATCCCCTTAAGCCCTGTCTCCTGTATCAGCTGATCCAGCCTTACCGGATCCAGCATGTCCGCATAATGAATATGTCCGTCGATCATTGTCCCCGCTCCTTTTCCATTTCATATTGTATTTCAGTATATCACACTTTTCCCAACCGAAACATTCAAAAAATCCGGTTAATCTCATAGAGTGAGTCTTGTTTCCTTTTGTACACGGATGTTATAATGAGATCACAGCGAAATCTGCACAGACCAGAAGCTTATGAAAAACCATACACACACTGCGGACCAGACGCATACCAATCTGTGAAAGGAGGAAACAACATGAAGCGCGGCTTAAAAATAAACTATACCGTTTTACTGCTTGCACTGGGCAGTCTGAGCGTCCCTGCCCTGGCCAGGGCAGAGAGTTCTCTCCCCTATTCCATGATCCCAGAGGAGTCCTATGAAATGGATCTGGATGGGGACGGAAAAACAGAAACCATTTCTTATCAAACCTTTGAAAATACATCGGATCCCGAAAACTCCGGCGCCACCCTGGAAATCTGTAAAAATGGAGAGGTATTCTGGACTTATCAGGCTCCCTGCTGGAGCTATTCTTGGGAGCTGGCCGGTTTTCCCCTGGCAGACGGCTCCGCCTGTCTGCTTGCAGTAAACAAAGCAGACAATGACTGGAATCCTCAGGCTCTTGTGCTGTCCCTGACAGAGGAAACGGATACGTTTACCCCGCTGGCTGACCTTACCGATCTTACCAGACAGTCCGATGAATACCCGGATAACCTTCTCAGCGGCTGGGCCAGGATCGGCTATCCTTTTGTCCTCTCCACAGGAGAAAATACCTTTACCATTCCCTGGACAGAATCCTTAAGATCCACTGGAAATCTGGAAGTGCTGGCAGACTATGAACTATCCGGCTCTTCTGTGATCCAAAAAAGCGCTCCCCTCCGCCTGGATGAGCAGCGGATCTGGACTGCCTGGAAATCCTTCCCAGTCTATGACCAGCCGGAGAGCGCCAAAACGGTCTTTCAGGTGGATCCGGACGATACAGTGCATCTAACGGAATACAACCTGGTAAACGGAACCGTCTATCTGAAATGTGTCAATGAAGAAGGTCTGGAAGGATGGTTTCCAGACCCTGAGGAACTTGTTTATCAGCCTTCCGCTGACGCCGAAAACCCGGAGGGAATTTATCAGGGATACTTTAAAGAATGTGTGTTTGCCGGGTAATCCTGCGCACTCTGGAAAACGGATCTTTGTCCCACCGGCTGCGGGAAAGTGAATAGCTTCCCCTCCTACCCTTCCGTATCCCGCAGCCGCTCCACAATGCTCTCCTTCTCCACCCGGCTGTAGATCGCCTGAGGGATCACCAGGGCGATCAGGGTGAAGAGGGGCAGCATGATCAAAAAGGCCAGGCCGTTATATCGGTACTCAAAGAACCGGATCATCTGATTTAAAGCGGTGAGAAGGCTGTAGGAGAGGAAGCTTCCCAGCCCGATGCCGATGAGCCCGGAAAAGAGCACGTACCACAGGCCCTCCGCTGCCAGCATCTGCCGAAGCTGTTTTCTGGTCATGCCGATGCTGCAGAGGATGGCCAGCTCCCGCTTTCTGGAAATGATTCCTGTGAAGATAGAGTTTACAAAGTTCATAATGCCGATGAGGGCGATCACAGCTCCAAGGCCGATGCCCAGGGTCTGGATCACATTCACCATTCCCCCAAATTCTTCCATGAGCATCTGTTTGCTCAAATATCCCATGTAGGTATTTTCCTGTTCTGTGTACTCCCTGGCCGCGGCCTCAAAGCCTTCCGCTGCCCCCTCCTCCAGGGTATAGGAAACTGCAAATTTGGTGGCGTACTGTCCCTTTAGATCTGCCAGGGACATCACCAGATCCACTCCGTTTACAGAGTAGCGGTGCTGATCCATACTGCCTGGTATCTCTACCACTGCCATCACCTCAAACTCCTGCTCCCGCAGGTTATGGGGAATGGCCTTGATCAGATAGCCGTTCTCATCATACACATCCTCCCACACCGTATCCTCCGTCGCCAGCTCCAGGGTTACCTTCTCCCCAGGCTCATACACCACACAGGGTTCTGCCTCCACTCCCACCACCGGGGTTACCAGAAGATAGCCTCCCTGCTGAAATTTTTCCACATCCAGAGTTCCCTCCATCACCTTCAGATTTTCCAGGAGTCCCGGATCATAGCTGTAGGCATTTCCTGTGATCATCCGGTCTGCAAAGCTCTCCTGAAGCTCCCGCTCAAAGATCTCATTTGTCCTGCGCAGAAGATTCCTGTCATAAAACTGACGATACCGCTCCAGGGCCTCATCGCTCAACCGGATCCGATTGCCCGCATTGACGCACCACATTTCATTTCTGGTGATGATCCCCGGCTGCTGATCCATCCATTCACTGTAAGATGGATCCACCGCCCCCTCCCCGGTAGAGGCCATGGCGGTATAATTCACAGAGCCAATGGTAATATCCCCCACCAGCCGGCTCTCCAGATAGCGTTCCAGCCGGAAGCTCTTCACTCCGGTAAATACCACGCACAGCAGCACCAGGCTTAGAGACAGGGAAAGGATTACCAGGAAGGTTTTCTTCCGGTTCCGTCCTAAATTGGACAGCGCCATCCGGTACACCCTTGCTCCTTTTTCTGACTTCTTCCCCCGCTTTCTCTTTATGCTCCCCTCACTGTAGCGCACCGCCTCCACCGGAGATACACTGCCTGCGATCCTTCCCGGCTTTTCGCAGCTGATAAATACTGTGAGCAGAGAAAACACCGCCGCAAACACCACGATCACAGGATGAAAGTGCAGGGAGATTTCCATATCCTGGTAATCCATAAAGGACAGGGCAAAGGGAAAGACCGCCTTGCTCAGTCCATAGCCTGCCAGAAGCCCAAGAGGGATCCCTGCCAGGGAGATGGCCAGGGCCTGGCGATGCACCAGACGTTTGATCTGCGCCTTAGTAGTACCGATGGTTTTCAGCAGCCCGTAAAACCGGATATCTGTGAGCACAGAAATCTGGAAGATATTGTAGATGATCAGATAGCCGGTAAGGATCACCACCAGCAGCGCCCCTCCAAGGACCAGAAGCGTCAGGGGATCTGCCTTCTCAGACCGATTCTCCATGTAGGCCCAGTTTACTCCATAGTCCACCTCCACCGAAGGCTCATAGCCCGCATCTGTGATGATGGAGCGCACCGTCTCTTCTATATTTCTTGCATTTTTAAAGTATAAGCCCGGGTTATACAGTCCCTGCCCCGCCTCCGAAGGATTCTCCTCCTTCCAGGCCGCAAAATCTGCATCTGTCCGGTCTCCCTTTAACTGATTCCAATAGCTTTCCGATACATAGATCTGGGAGGCGTGGCTGACCCTGTCTCCTTCATACCAGCCGCTGATGGTGAAGGTATCCTGCACAAGCTCCCCCATAAAGGAAAACTCCAAAGTCACCTGCTGTCCCACCCGGGCCGGAACCTTCAGCTCCTCCAGTACCAGAGTGTCCAGAAGCACCTCATCTGCTTTTTCCGGGTACTTGCCCTCTGCAATCTCTATAAAACAGTTTTCCAGCTCCTGTTCCATCCCGGCGTACCGCAGCTCCCCGCTGCGCCTATAGAGATTCTGCACCCGTCCGATCAAAATATTCCAGGAATAATCCACCACCCTGGGATCCTTTACCACAGCCTCCATCTCTTCTCTGGTAACTGATTTTAACCCTGCATGAAATCTGCCTCCTACCTCCCGCATGGTGGACTCCTGCGCCACCTGCGTCATACCCAGGCCAAGAGAGGCAATGATGGTAAACAGCATGCAAGTGAGGGCAATGGCAGTCACTGCAAACAGATTCCGTATTTTATTGTTTTTCAGGCTTCTGCCGGAGAGCTTCCGAATCACCTGTCCGTTATTATTCTTCATCTCCAGCCCTCCTTACCGCTCTGCGATCTTTCCGTCCTCAATCCGGACAACCCGGTCACTGAGCTGGGCGATGGCATCATTGTGGGTGATCATCACAATGGTCTGATGAAACTGCTCTCCCGTCATCTTCAGCAGTCCCAGAACCTCCTGAGAGGTCCTGGAATCCAGATTCCCCGTAGGCTCATCCGCCAGAATGATCGCCGGCTTTGACGCCAGCGCCCTGGCAATAGCCACCCTCTGCTGCTGTCCTCCGGAAAGCTGGTTGGGCAGATTGTTTCTCTTCTCCATGATCCCCAGAAGCTCCATGATCTCCCGGATAAATTTTTTGTCCGCCCGTTTTCCGTCCAGCTCCAGAGGCAGCACAATGTTTTCATACACATTTAAGATGGGCACCAGATTATAATTCTGAAACACAAAACCGATATTCCTTCTGCGGAAAATGGTCAGCTCCGTCTCCTTTAGCTGAAAGAGTTCCTTCCCCGCCACTGTCACGCTGCCGGAAGTGGCATGATCCAGACCGCCCAGCATGTGCAGCAGCGTACTTTTACCGGAGCCGGAGGTGCCTACCACTGCCACAAACTCACCCTCCTCCACTGACAGATTTACCCCGTCCAGAGCCTTTACCTGGTTCTCCCCGGAACCATAATACTTTTTCAGATCAACTGTTTTCAAAATCTCCATTACAATAGAAACCTCCCTTCTTTTTGTTGACAGCATATCAGATAAATCTGACAGCATCCTGACAGCGGCAAAAAAAATATGACAAAGCTGTCATATTTAACGGATCCTTATGGACAAAAAATATGCTTCCCGCATTCTAACGTCTGGGGCGGTGACTTGCGGCATCTTCATTGTCCGCCGCAGCGACATCTTTTGAATCCGCCCCAGTGCGATCCTGCGGAGCATTTTTGTTTCATAGGAAATTTCCCATAAAACAAGAGGCAGACCGCCTCCTCCCCATGGATACCTTTCGCAGCTTCACAGGCGCTGCAGACAGTATCCTGCTGCGCTCCGCTGTCTCTTAGGCATTCATCAGATACACCTGAAAACAGCTCCCCTTTCCCGGCCGGGAGGATACGGTAATATATCCCTTTTCTTTATTCAGGATCAGCTGCGCCAGGTACAGCCCCAATCCGTTTCCTTCTTTCTGGTCCGCCTGGGGACAGCGATAAAACCGCTTAAAAATATTGTTCCACTCTGTGGATGGGATCCCTGACCCCTGATCCTGAATCTCAATGCGGGTATACAGCTCCAAAGGCTGTATGCGGAGGGTAATCCGGCTTCCCTCTGGCGCATATTTGATCCCATTGTCCAGAATGTTTCCCAGAGCCTCCACCGTCCACTTGGGATTGTGGTACAGCTTTCTGTCTGAAAATGGCTCCACAACCAGATCAATGGCCCGCTCCTCTGCCTGAGCATACACTGCAGAAACTGCATCTCCCAGCGTCTCCTTGATCCAGGCAGGTCCGCAGGGAAAAGAGAGGATCCCCTGCTCCAACCGGGATGCCTTCAGCATGGATTTCATCAGCCACTGCATTTTCTGTACCTGTCTTCTGGTCTCACGAGCAAACTCTGCGCGGCACTGCCCCTCCTGCTCCGTCTCCAGAAGCTCTGTGTACATCACCACATTAGCCAGGGGAGTCTTTAACTGGTGGGACAGATCCGAGAGCAGGGCGGATACCTGCTTCCGGTCTTCCTCCGCCCGGCTTTTGCTTTGCATCACCTGGCTGAGCAATCGGTCAAGCTGGCTCTCCAGCCTGGACTCCCGGGTCTCCCCCAGTCCCCCTGCGTATCTCTTCTTTTTCTTCTCTGCTCTTTTTGTTTTTAGGATCTTTTTTATTTTTTCGATCGCTTTCATCCGTCCTGTATTTTCGATCGTTTCTTTTTTTTCTTCTGTCTTGGAGAACGCTTCTGCACCCTCTCCCTCCGTGCCTCTCCCTCTCAGTTCCTCTTCAAACCGCCCCTGGTACTCCTCCAAGATTCCCTCCAGGGCTCTCACCTGACTGCGGTAATGCCATCTCAGCCCAAGACCCGCAGCCAGACTCACGCCTCCCAGGCAGAGACCCAGAATGCTTACCCAATTCTCCATCAGCTTTTCTTCTCCTCCCACAGATATCCCATTCCATGAACGGTCTTAATGTACCGGGGATGAGCAGGATCCTCCTCCACCTTTCGCCGCAGCCGGCGGATACTGGCCGTAAGAGTATTTTCCTCCACAAAATCTCCGTCCCAGACCCGATCCAACAGCTGTTCCTTTAAAAGCACCTGGTTTTTATTCTCCAGGAAACAGTTCAGCAGCTTATATTCCACCCGGCTTAATTCCAGCTCCCCTCCGGCCTTCCAGACCTTCCTTTCTTTTTCCGAGAGCCGGATATCTCCGGAAGATAAATAGGCGCTCCCTTCCTCCTGCCTGCAGGAGCGCCGCAGCAAAGCCCGAATTCTGGCCTTTAAAACAGCCAAAGAAAAGGGCTTGGCAACATAGTCATCCACGCCCTCCTCCAGACAGATCACCTGATCCATCTCCAGATCTCTTGCAGTCACCATCAGCACCGGAACATCGCTGATAGATTTTAACCAGCGGCAAAGCTCCAGCCCGTCTCCATCCGGCAGATTCCAGTCCAGAAGCAACAGATTTGGCAGCTCCCGCTCCAGGGCTCTCCTGCCCTGAGCGGCGCTGCAAAAGCACTGTACCTCAAATCCTTCCTGCTCCAGAGTGTAACGCATGCCTCTGGCCAGAGCCTCATCATCCTCCACGATATACAATTTCATCTGCAAATTCCTCCTGCCAGAACCCGGATATCGGATGTCATCCCGATCATTTTCCTTTCTCCCGCTTACCTCTGATAGCAGAAACCTTTCTCAGCATCAATCCTTACCGCTGACAGCAAGGCTTCCTTCCAGCTTCCCGAAAAACCGGGGGCTTTCAGGAAAATACCTGATCCCACAGCTGCATCAGTCTCCGGATGTCCTCCTCCCTGGTGCCCCAGCTTGTGGCAAACCGGACAACCGTATGGGTTTCATCATATTTCTCCCAGAAACTGAAAGATACCTGCTTTTTCAGTTCCTCCATCTTTTTATTTTCCAGAACCACAAATTGCTGATTCGTGGGAGAGGAGATAAAAAACTGCGCTCCCCGCTTTTTCAGCTCCTCCTTTAAAAGCTCCGCCATATCAATGGCGTGGCGGCTGATGGTAAAGTACAGATCATCTGTAAAAAGGGTGTCAAACTGTACGCCCAGCACCCGTCCCTTTGCCAGAAGAGCGCCGTGACGCTTCACTCCGGTGAGAAAATACCGGGGCATATTGCTCTTTGTAAACACCACTGCCTCACCGCAGAGGGCTCCCACCTTGGTTCCCCCTATATAAAACACATCGCACAGCCTTGCTATCTCAGGCAACGTCACATCTGTATCTCTGCTCATAAGGCCGTAGCCCAGTCTGGCTCCGTCCAGATACAGAGGGATGTGATAGCTGCGGCAAACACCGGCAATTTCTTCCAGCTCCTGCCTTGTATATAAAGTACCGTACTCTGTGGGGTGCGAAAGATACACCATCCCCGGCATCACCATGTGCTCATGGCTCTCATCCTGCCAGTAAAGCTCCAGATACTCCTGCAGTTCCTCTGCCTTCATCTTCCCCTGGTGACCCGGAATAGCCAGCACTTTATGCCCGCAGGCCTCAATAGCCCCTGCCTCGTGGGCGTTGATATGACCGGTAACGGCAGAGACTACCCCTTCATATGGTTTCAGCAGGGAATCGATCACCACCGCGTTAGTCTGAGTTCCTCCCACAAGGAAAAAAATCTGCGCCTCCGGGCACTCGCAGGCAGCGCGGATTTTTTCTTTCGCCGCAGCGCAATAGGCGTCCTCCCCGTATCCCGGCTGAGGCTCTCGATTGGTTTCTGCCAGGCGCTGCAGAATCTTTTCATGGGCTCCCTGGTTGTAATCGCATTCAAATGACAGCATTTCTTCTCTCCCTTTCTTTTCTGTATGCTTAGAACCATGGAAACAGACCGCTTCCGCTGTCTGATTCCTGTATTCTGACCATTCTCTTTCGTTTTAAAGACCTGCGAACCGCAGCTTTTTCCCCTACATCTCCGGCACCGGCGTGGTTCTGCTGTTGTCCCAGGCTGTTGAGACATCAAACAGATCGGAAAGCATCTCCGGATTGTAATACATTCGGTAACCGTCCAGATTCCGCCGTCCCTGGCGCATATAGGTATCCCCGAACTGCACCCAGTACTCACTGCTGTCCACATTGCAGAATATATCAAAGCCCTGACTCTTGAAATAATTGAAAAACTGATTATCACTTGTGTAGGGCTGCCAATCTCCAATATCTGCTCCGAAGGCAAAGATCAGCACATCCGTAGGACCCACTACTGTAGCCACATTGTTCAGCCACCGCTCCGTATCCTGCACCGTAGCATCGTATCCATAGGCAAGAGGATTGATATGCCCCCAGGTATGGCTGGCAAACTCCCAGCCGTCTGCCTTCATAGCCTCTGCCACCTCCTTGGCGGCCGCCACCTCTGCATCCCAGTCAAAGTCCGGATGCTCATCCAGAAACTTCTGCTGATACTCGGTCACCCGCCCGGCTTCTCTGGTGCGATATACCTCATCTGTCCGATATCCCAGAACTCCTTCATAACCGGTAAGAGCCAGGATCCCTTTGTGCCCATGGTAAGAAAAATCCGGATGCTCATCCACAAACGTATCGATCAGTGGAACCATATCATAGTCTCCCACAGAAATGCTTCCGTCATCCTCAATATAAGTATTTTTCACATCTCCGTTTTCATCCACAATAAGTTTCTGGGCAAAACCGTCCCCGTCCATATAGTGATAATAGCTCACATCGTCCTGAGACAGCACAAAAGGCTTCTTACCCGGCGGAAGCAGAATCTCTTTCCTGGTGACTGTACCATCCTCATGGATCTCACACATATCATGAAGGCTCACCATTACATAACCTTTGTCGTACATCTGCTGGATAATGCTGTTAAACTCCGAGATGGTGGTCATTACCTGATTGTAGCCTCCCTCCTTGCTGTCTCCGTCAAAGGCTTTGGCGGTGTCCCGGATCATGGTGTGGAAAAATACATGGGTTACCTGATCCAAAGGATAGGAGGTGCAGGAAGACTTGGTCTGCTCATAACCGGTCACCGCATTCTGCAGCTCTGTGCTGGAGCCATATTCCGGCGAAGTCTTCAAAAGCTCTGCGGCTCCGTCATAATCATACTGGGCGGCCATCCGGTCAGCCCGGGCAATCAGCTGTTCTGTATCGCCCTGGGCGGCACTCTCTCCTCCGGCATTTACGGATACTGCCTCTCCCGGAGTTCCTCCCTCCTCACCCTGAGAAGCTTCCCCATTGTTCTGTCCGGCTCCCACGTCTCCTCCGGCTGATGCGCTCTGCTGATTTGTCTGAGCCACCTTTGCCGTCCTGCTTTTATGCTCTCCAAAAACCAGCTCCTTCACCAGCACCACAGTCAGTACCAGAAGGATCACGGTCAGAAGCACGATCACACATTTCATCACCAATTCATTTCGTCTTCGCCTCGCCCTCATCAGCTGAAGGCGCTGACTTCTCTCATCCATATTTCTTACCCCTTTTCTGCCGCTCCCTGCGGCTGCTCTTCTAGCTTTCCCCGGATCTGAAATCTCCGACAGGCGGCGTATGCTTCGTCTTATCGATCCTGTTCCAGATCAACGGTGCATACTCCTGTCTTATAAATTCCGGATCGGATGGGCAGCACATGTTCCTGCCTGTCTATTCTCACCTTAGATGGGCGGCACATACTCCGGTCTCATGGGATCCCAGGCCTTGCTCACATCAAACAGATCTGTGAGCATCTCCGGATTATAGTACATCCGGTAGCCGTCCACATTCCTCCTGGCCTGCCGATAGTAATGATCCCTCCGCTGGATCCAGCAGACTGCGGAATCCACGCCGCAGAAGTAGTGAAAGCCCCTGTCCTTTAAATACTCAAACCGCTGTCCGGAATAGTCCTCCACACCCCCGATGTCTCCTCCAAAGGCAAAGATCAGGGTATCTGTCTCTCCGATGAGAGGTTCCACCCGCTCCTCCCACTTATCTGTATCTGCCTTAAACTGTTCAAAGGTAGTGGCTCCCTCTCCCAGCCCCACATGTCCCCAGGTATGGCTGGCAAACAGCCATCCGTCTTCTTTCAGCGCTTCCGCCACTCTGGCGGCCTCTTCGCACTCCCGCTCAAAATCCGCCTCATCAAAATCCGGGTGTTCCTGAAAAAACATCTCCTGATAAGTAGTCAGATCTTCCCTGGTTTTGTAACAGATGTCTGTCCGGTAACCCAAGATCCCGTCATACCCGGTAAGCGCAATATAGCCCTTAGCCCCTCTGTAGGAGAAATCCGGATGCTGCTCCACAAAAGTATCGATAAGAGGGATCATATCGTAATCCCCTACCGACACGCTTCCGTCCTCCTCAATGTATTCATTCTTCACATCCCCGTTTTCATCAATGATCAGCCGGGAGGCAAAGCCGTCCCCATCCATATAATGGTAGTAGGATACATCATCCTGGGACAGCACAAATGGAATCTTTCCTTCCGGAAGCAGGATCTTTCCTTTTTCATAAACCACTTCGCCGTTCTCCTGCTTTACTGTGGGAGCCATATCTTCCAGTGTTACCAGCACATAACCCTTTTGATACATCTGCTCAATAATGCTGTTAAACTCATGGATCGTCACCATATACTGATTATAGCCTGACTCGTACTGATCCCCGTCAAAAGCTTTAGCCGCATCTTTGATCAGGGTGTGAAAGAAAATATGCGTCACCTGATCTACGGGATATTCCACACAGGAATTCCTGGCAGCCTGATAGCCGGCCACTGCCTCCTGCATCTTGGGATCCTCCTGATAGGAGGAACAATTTTTCAAAAGCTCCATGGCTTTGTCGTAATCGTACATAGCTGCCAGGCGGTCAGCCTGAGCGATCAGCTCCTCCGCCGTCTGTCCCGGTGCCCGGATCCCGGGCAGCACTCCCAGAAGTTCATTTTTTAATTTCACAGAAGTGGAGGTCTCCACCACCGTCCGGGAAGAAGTCTGACTGTTCTGTTTTTCCCCGCCCGGCTGTCCGGTGCTTCCGTCCGTCCCGGTTTTGCCGCTGCCGCCTGCTTCTGTCTCACCGTTTCCATTGCCCTCTGCTCCGGCTGTACTTCCTTCCTCCGTCTCTCCTCCTGACTTTGATTTGCCGTTTTCCCCTTCCTGTCCGGTTCCGCCCAGGCCTTCCTCCTGCTTCTCTGTCATAAATTTTTTCCTGGGTTTATTTTCTCCTTCTGAGAGACGGGCCAGCTCTCCTTTTTCATAAGTATGGGTATCATAATACTGTTCCCACACCAATGCCCCCACCAGACATACGCACAGAATCATCAGGATCCCATAAAGCTGCCTGCTGCTCACCAGATATCTTTTTTTTGACCGCCTGGCCGGCCGTTTTCTCACTGTTTTTCCAGGTTCTCTTCCCGGCTGTCCCGGATCCTTAGCCATAAACTTTCCCCCGCATTTTCTTTGATAATCTCTCTGCCGTTTTCTCCCAAACTGCTGAATCCTTTGCTTCTTAATACGGAAACGTGTACCCCATTCTTTCTTCCTCTGCTTTATTTCCAGCAGCTCTTTCCAGCACTATTTTCAGTATATTTCCCCTGTTCTTCTTTGTCAACCAAACCCAGGGGAATTTCCACTTGAATTCAATTTTTCCCATTGCTATAATAAGGATAGTGCCGTCAGGCAGGAAAGGAGTCTTTTATGAAATGGCAGGAGAAACCCTATCATTCCATTGATTACGAGCTGAAGAAACGTTTTGGTGAAAAAGTATACCGCTTATCCCTCAACGGAGGGATGACCTGTCCCAACCGGGACGGTACTGCAGGGTACGGGGGCTGCATCTTTTGCAGCGCCGGAGGCTCCGGAGATTTTGCCGGAAATGCCTGCGAAAGTATCCGGGAACAGATTCGTCAGCAAAAACTGCTTCTTAGGAATAAACGCCCCGTAGAAAAATATATTGCGTACTTTCAGGCTTATACCAATACCTATGCGCCAATTCCCTATCTGGAAAAGATTTTTACGGAAGCACTGGAAGAGCCGGAGATTGCCGCCCTCTCCATTGCCACCAGGCCGGACTGCCTGGGTGCTGAGGTACTCACACTTCTGGAACAGTTGAACTTCCAAAAACCTGTGTGGGTGGAACTGGGGCTCCAGACGATCCACGAAAAAACAGCAGACTTTATCCGCCGCGGCTATCCGCTCTCCTGTTTTGAGACCGCTGTGGAAAATCTTCGTTCCAGAGGACTGGAAGTGATCGTCCACACCATCCTTGGGCTTCCCGGAGAGGGAGAAAAAGAAATCCTTCAGACCATGGACTACCTGAATCATCGAGATATCCAGGGTATCAAGCTGCAGCTGCTTCATATTCTGAAGCACACAGATCTGGCACGATATTATGACGTGCATCCCTTCCCGGTGTTCACCATGGAGGAGTATATTGATCTGCTGATTCGCTGTCTGGAAGTGCTTTCCCCGGACATTACCATCCACCGTCTTACTGGCGACGGACCAAAAGAGCTGCTGATCGCCCCCCTCTGGAGCAGCCACAAACGAACAGTATTAAATACCCTGCATCGGGAAATGCATCTTCGAAATACCTGGCAGGGAAAAGCCTACACCCCCTGACCCAGTTTTCCTAAGAAAGGAGTTCTCTCATGGCTGATCCTCATACATTGTACAAACTAATCATCTTATATATGCTGAAAAAAATTGATTTCTCCCTGACCAATTCCCAGATCTCGGATTTCATTCTGGAACAGGGCTATACCAGTTACTTCACCCTCCAGTCTGTACTGTCAGAGCTTACCGAATCCGGTCTGATACACCAGGAGACAATCCTCAACAGCTCCTACTACACCATCACTCCGGAGGGAGAGGAGACTCTCAGCTTCTTTGAAAACAATATTTCTTCCTCTATCCGGGAGGATGTGGATCGCTACTTAAAGGAGAACAAACTCCAGCTTCGGGATGAGGTGTCTGTGATTGCAGATTATTACCGGAACATCGGCGGGGAGGTCTCCGTCCGATGCCGGGTAAAAGAAAAACAGGGAGATCTGATCGATCTGACCCTTACTGTCCCGGATGAGGAACAGGCCAAGGCCATCTGCAAACAATGGCAGAAGAAATGCCAGCATGTATATGAATATCTGATGAAAGAGCTGCTGCAGTAAAGGCAGTTTTCATAGAAACAGGGCTGATAAAAAGGAACTCTGCTCCCAGACTTCCTTTCCATCAGCCCTGTTTCTATCATCGTTCACTTATAATACAGCAGGTACTGACCTGCAGATGCGTTTCTCAGTCCTCATTCCCGTTTACTGCTTCATACTTCCGGATCAGAGCCTCCAGCTTCGGATCTCCTGCCAGGAATCCCTTTCCATCCAGTCCGGCCGGATCTCTCAGGCTGCCCAGCAGCGCCGGGAGCATAATGCCAAAGGGGCCTGACCGTCTCCCTGTTTCAGTTTTTTTCTCTGTTTCTTTCCCGGGATCTTTCTTTTCCGCCCCTTTCCCATTGCCGGACTCCTGCCCAAAATCAGAGGCTTTCATTCTCCGGTACAGCGGAAACTCTCCCAAATAGTATGGGCGGATCATACTGCTCAGCATCTGTTCCAGATAAAAATAAGTATCCTCCCGATCCTGTCTGTAGAGGGCATCTTCATAACAGGCCTCATACTTTCCATATTTCCACAATCCGAACTGTTCCACCAGCACCCCTGCCTTTTCCATGCACAGACGTGCAGTTTCTCCATCCTTTTCCTTGTAAAAATAATGCTGCAGAGCGCTTAAAGCATTCTGCACCTCTCCCAGCGACTGATACAGCTTTTCCTCCATCAGAGTGATAGCCTCCCCGTAGTTCTCTCTGCGCCCTGCCAGAGTGGCTTTCATCTGTTTCACATCCGGTACCGACTTTGGCATCTCTTCCACAAGCTCCTGGGCTTTCTCATATTCCTCCCGGTCCAGATACTTGTAAAACAGCATTTGATCCACACAGCTCCGGATCTGGCCGTCCCCCAGCAGGGCCGCCTGCCGGTACATCTCCTCTATCCGGCCTGTATACTTTTCTCTTTCCTGCGCCTCTTCCCCAACTAAAAATAAAGACATAGCCCCATCCAGCAGCGTAGCTGTCTGATACAGCAGAGAAGCGCAGGTAGGATACTGACGAAGCTTCTCCAGCGCCGCCGCATACCCTGTTTCAAAGCCCTGTTCCATGATCAGTTCCATCACATTATTTCCAAAGGTACTGATCTCCTGGGGCGACAGCTCCTGTTCAAAAGAAAACAGACCGTTCAGATCCATTTTCAGCAGCCGTGCCACAGCCGGCAGCAGAGCTGCATCCGGGTAACTGATGCCCTTCTCCCACTTATGCACCGCCGGAGCTGTCACCCCCAAATAAGCTGCCATCTGCTCCTGAGTCAAATTCAATTCTTTTCTGCGTTTCCGGATCGTCTCTCCCAGTTTCATCCATGCTCCTCCTCTTCTTCTCGGTCTTCCCAAACCGCTTATTCCGCCAAGCCTGTGAGGATCTCCTGTTCTGCTGCCCCGTCAGGCTGGCTGAAAGGCGCTATCAGCCTCAAGGCCCACAGCAGATCACTCCTCAGATCCCTCCTGCAAAATACTGTGTTTCTTTGCAGAATGACCTGTCTGCCGGATAAGAGTTCCGGCTTTGAACATCTGTCAAAATTATATCAGAGGAAACACTTCTGCGCTATTGATTGACGGTTTCATTTTCCGCAAAAAAAATTAACCGGCAGTTAACAAAAACCCGCACAGGGGACTGTGCGGGTTTCTCTTTGGAATTATATCATATTTGAAATCATTAATAGAACTGGTGGTCTCCTAACTGAGTTCCTGTTCCGCTGCCTGCATTAAAATACAGGGCATCACCTACCGGAGCTTCTCCGTTCAAAGCTGCAGCTGCAGCATCATAGCAGGCGCTGGGGACGCCGTTTGCCAATGCGCTGTCTAAAGCACCAGAGGAAGCCGGTGTAAACTGACCGCTCTGATAGATCACATCGCTCACCGTATCCGGAAATGCTTCGTTCTCTACACGGTTCATCACAACAGAACCAACTGCCACCATGCCATCATAGCTCTGGTTGCCTGCCTCACAGTAGATCAGTGCTGCCATCAGATCCAGATCATCACTGGATGCTGCACTCTCTGCCTCAGTCTCAGTAACGGTCTCTTCACTGTAAACTTCTTCGCCTTCCGAATAATCAGCCGCATTGTCATCTACGATCTCTTCTGCATCGTCTACGATCTCAACGTCCTCTACATCCTCATAATCATCAGCGATCACATCATCACCAGAACCATCGCTGCTGTCAGAAGAATTATCGTCTGTCACGGTATCATCCGTAGTATCATCCGTCCACTCATCACCAGTGGTATCATCCGTAGTATCATCTGTCCACCCGTCATCTGTGGTATCGTCTGAACTTCCGTTATCCTCTGTATCCGGCTGTGTAGTATTGTCACTGCTTCCGCCGTTTCCTGCATTAGGATCCGTCCAGCTGTTGTCGCCGGAACCGGAATTATCGCTGCTTCCGCCGTTTCCTGCATTGGGATCTGTCCAGCTGTTGTCACTTCCGCTGTTATCGCTCCAGTTGTTGTCCTGATCATAGGAGGGCGCTTCGGTCTCTTCCTGATAAACTTCTTTGCTGTCCTCCTCAGTATCTTTCAGCTCATCCAGCGTAGCTGCAATGTCCACCAAAAGCACATCTGTGGTATCATCCTCAGAAACGTAGGCAACCTGCCCTTCTTCTTCGCCGAATTTTATCTTGATCCAGTGTCCCTGATCTTCCACTACTTCAAACTTCTCCCCTGCCATGGCAGTATGGATAATGTCTGCATTGGGATCCGGAGCAGCAAATACATACACATCATCCCAGGATGCTTCAACACCGGGAACTCCGTAATGATCCGCCAGCCCTTTTGCCTCTGTACCAAAAGTCAGATACTCGTTCTTAACATAGCCATTCAGATTGCCGGACTGCACTTCGCTCCAAACTTCATCCTTATATAAGATCTCTACCAGTCCGCCATTATAAAGGCATCCAATGATCTCACCGTCAGCAGCCTCTCTGATGTTTACACCAGTGGTTACCTTGTCGTCATTTACCATGGCCAGCTTGCTCCACATCTCGTCAGTGCCGTTTTCCATGTCAATGCCGAAAGCCTTCTCATAAGAAGCAGCCATGGCTGAAGTCCCCATTGCCAAAGTTGCCATCATGGCTGTGGCTGTGCAGATCATCAGTCGCTTTTTATTCATCATTGCTTAATTACCTCCCCGCAGAAATCCTGTACCCCGTTACAGGTTCCGCAATGTCCGTCGAAATTTGTTACAAACTTGTTAAATCATGTTACAGGCTCATTCTAATTCATCTGTCTGCATTTGTCAAGTAAATTTTTCCTAAGCCTTAAGAATCCCTTAAGAATCAGGCTTCTTTTTATATTTCTGTTAAAAGCAATCTTATTTCTTCCTGCTGCCTGCCATGACTAACCCCAGGACTTTTTAAGCTTAAAATACCACCGGCCATTTCTGACTGATGGTATCCCTACTTTTGTTTCCATAGCGGTTTATACGTCCCGTTTTTTACATCAGTAAAATGTTTATAATAATTGTATAAAGCAAGAAGGCAGCTCAGCCTCAGCTGCGCTGCCTTCTTGCTTCATACATCAACACTGCGGCCGCCACCGCCGCATTCAGGGATTCTACCTGTCCGCTCATGGGGATCCGGATATAGCAGTCCGCCAGATCCGCTGTCTCTTTCGTCAGTCCCTGGCTCTCATTTCCTATTAAAAAGGCGCTGGGTTTCCCATAATTTTCCTGGTCGTAGGTATTTTTCCCCTGCAGGTGCGCCGCATACAGAGAAATCCCCTGCTGCTGCCACTGGCGTAAGGCCCCCCGCAGATCGTCCGTATAGTAAAAGGGCATCCGGTAAACAGAACCCATGGTGGAACGGATCACTTTGGGGTTATACAGATCCACACAGTTTGCGCTCAAAAGGATCCCGGTAACTCCCGCTCCCTCCGCAGTGCGGAAGATGGTTCCCAGGTTTCCCGGATCCTGAAGATTCTCCAGGGCCAGGCAAAGGGGAGCCTCTCCCCTGGTAAGATCGGAAAAATCATAATGAAACTGCCGGATCACGCAGAGGATCCCCTGAGGCGTCTTGGTGTCAGACACTGCCTCAAACACAGGATCTGACACTACCTCATACTCGCAGTTCTCCAGCTCTCTGGCATGATCTGTATTATTATAGAAAGAATTGGATACATATACCTTCTGCAGCCGCTCCCTGGGCACTTCACGGAACATCTTGATGCCCTCCACCAGAAAAACATCCTGCCTATTCCGCTCCTTTGCCTTTTTCTTCAGCTGAAGCAAATTTTTAATCTGACTGTTGGTTGAACTGGTAATCATGAAACTCCTCTATATGCTCAGGGCCTTGCTGACCCGCAGCATGTACTCAGGCAGGCTTTTCTGCATGGCCAGTGCCTCATTGATATCAAAATCTACATATTCTCCGTTCTGGTAGCCTACCACCCGGTTAGTTTTTCCCTCGGCCAGCAGGTCTGCCGCATAAGCCCCCATCATGGACGCATACACACGATCCTTACAGGTGGGGCTTCCTCCCCTCTGCATATGACCCAGGATCGTAGCTCTGGTCTCCACTCCCGTGGCTGCCTCGATTCGTCTGGCCATACTGCTGGAATGACCGATCCCCTCTGCGTTCACAATAATGTGATGCTTTTTTCCCCGCTTCCGATTCTGGATGATATTGTTGATCAGCTTCTGCTCATCGTAATCATAAGACTCCGGCAAAAGGATATCTTCCGCCCCATTGGCAATGCCGCACCACAGAGCGATGTACCCTGCATTTCTTCCCATTACTTCAATAATACTGCACCGCTCATGAGAGGTGGAAGTATCGCGCACCTTGTCAATGGCATCCATTGCCGTATTCACTGCTGTGTCAAAACCAATCGTATATTCTGTGCAGGCAATGTCCAGGTCAATCGTCCCCGGCACACCAATGGTATTGATCCCATGATCTGCCAGCTTCTGCGCTCCTGCAAAAGAGCCGTCTCCTCCAATGACCACCAGTCCCTCGATACCATGCTTCCGGCAGATCTCCGCACCCTTTGCCTGTCCCTCCGGAGTACGAAATTCATGACAGCGGGCCGTATACAAAAGCGTACCGCCCTTTGATATGGTGTCTGAGACATCTCTGGCCGTCAGATCCACGATCTCCTCATTTAACAATCCCTTATATCCCTGATAAATTCCCTTTACACTCATTCCCTGCGCAATCGCCTTGCGGACTACTGCCCGGATTGCCGCATTCATGCCCGGCGCATCTCCGCCGCTGGTAAGTACGCCGATTGTCTTAATTTTCGCAGCCATAGTTCTTCCTCCTGTCTGGCAAATCTCCCTCAGCCCATAGAAATCAAACTCAAAAATATTCTAATCCATTTTCCTGTATTTGTAAATTATTTTTTCCGCTCTGTCACCTTCACATTATCCGGCCCGAAAGCGCCTGTGAGCTGACCGATCAGCTCCCCGGAAGCCTTTACGCTGTAGCGTTCTCCCAGCCGTTTGACCGCCTTGGGATTTCTCACATAGATCACCAGCTGATCTTTCCCGTCACTGGAGGCAATCATCCGGTAAAGCTCCTGCTCTCTGGCCGCAAATTCCTCTCGGGACTCAAACTGGATCCAGATGTCTCTTGGCACATCTTCAAAGGACCAGATCTTTTCACAAATCAATTTGCTGGCTTTCTCATCCTCCCCGGAAACCCGGCCCTGGACAAAAACCTTGGCATCTTCCGCAATCAGCGTGTGATATCGCTCATAATCCCTGGGAAACACCACTACCTCCACGGTTCCCACCAGATCCTCCAGCTGGAAAAAAGCCATGGTCTTATTGGTTTTGGTATATTTTACTGTACGGCCTGACACCAGCCCTCCGATAATAGCTTTGGAACCGTCCTGTATCTTAGGCGCTCCCGCTTCCTCGTCCAGAGCAAAATCACTGGACAGGGCGGAAATGTTCTTCCTCCAGATTCCCTCATACTCCTCCAGCGGATGGCCACTGACATAGATCCCCAGCACCTCCTTCTCGAACGCAAGAAGCTGCCCTTTTTCATACTCGCCCACATCCGGAAGCTTAATGGAAAACTCCTGCTTTTCCTCCTCTCCCATCAGATCGAACAGTGACATCTGGCCGCTGATGGAAGATTTCTTATCCTGCGCCACACTGTCCATCACCTGAGCGTAAACCATCATCAGCTGACGTCTGGTGCCTCCCAGCCCATCCATGGCTCCTGCTTTGATAAAGTTTTCAATGGCACGTTTATTGACTTCCTTGCCGTTGGTGCGCTCCACAAAATCCTTCAGATCCCGGAAAACGCCCCCTCTCTCCCGCTCTTCCAAAATAGCCTGGATCACCGGACGTCCAATACTCTTGATCGCAGAAAGACCGTAACGGATATTCCGGCCATCTACGGAAAATTCTCCTTCTCCCTGATTAATGTCCGGAGGCAGGATTTTGATGCCCATCTGACGGCAGGTCATAATATACTCTGCCACCTTCCCCGGATTATCGATCACGGAGGTCATCAAAGCTGCCATAAACTCCACCGGATAGTAATATTTCAGCCAGGCAGTCTGATAGGACACTACCGCATAGGCTGCTGCATGGGATTTATTGAAGGCATACTTGGCAAAATCCGTCATATCATCGTAGATCTTATTGGCCACAGCCTCACTGATCCCGTTGGCAATACACCCCGGAACCCCTTCCTCCGGATTTCCGTACACAAAATTCTGCCGCTCCTTTGCCATAACCGCTGCTTTTTTCTTGGACATGGCACGGCGCACCAGATCGCTCCGGCCAAGGGTGTAACCTCCCAGATCCCGGACGATCTGCATTACCTGTTCCTGGTACACGATACAGCCGTAGGTAGATTCCAATATGGGCTTTAACTGAGGACAGTCATAGGTAATGGAAGCGGCATTGTTCTTTCCCCGGATATACTGAGGAATAAAGTCCATGGGGCCCGGCCGGTACAAAGAGATCCCTGCGATCACATCCTCCAGGCTCTGAGGCTTCAATTCCTTCATAAAGTTTTTCATGCCAGCGCTCTCCAGCTGGAACACGCCGTCTGTCTTTCCGGTTCCCAGGGAGGAGAGCACCGCCTTATCGTCAAAATCAATGTGATCGATATCTATGTCCGTTCCGCTGGATTTTTCTTCCAGCCTCACTGCATTCTGGATCACAGTCAGGGTGCGCAGGCCCAGGAAATCCATCTTCAAAAGCCCCAGCTCTTCCAGCGTGGTCATGGTAAACTGGGTGGTGATGGAGCCGTCTGAGGCCCTGGAAAGAGGTACATACTCATCCACAGCCTTCTGACTGATCACTACCCCGGCTGCATGCATGGAGGTATGGCGGGGAAGTCCCTCCAGCCTCCTTGCCATATCAATGAGGGTATGGATCTGCTCATCGCTCTCATACATGGTGCGCAGCTCCTGGCTCATTTTCAGCGCCTTGTCAATGGTAATATTCAGCTCATTGGGCACCAGCTTGGCAATGGTATCGCAAAGGGCATAGGGCAGATCCATCACCCGGCCCACATCCCGGATCACACCTCTGGCCGCCAGAGTACCAAAGGTAACAATCTGCACCACCCGGTCCTTGCCGTATTTGCGCACCACATAGTCGATCACTTCCTGCCGCCGTTCAAAACAGAAATCCACATCAATATCCGGCATGGATACCCGCTCCGGATTTAAGAAGCGCTCAAACAGCAGATTGTATTTAATGGGATCCAGCCTGGTAATTCCCAGGGTATATGCCACCAGGCTTCCGGCTGCGGAGCCTCTTCCCGGCCCTACCATAATATCATGATCCCTGGCATACCGGATAAAATCCCAGACGATCAGGAAATAATCCACATATCCCATGGTCTTGATCACATCCAGCTCATAGTCCAGCCGTTTTTTTAACTCCTCTGTCACCGGCTGATACCGAGCTTTCAGCCCCTGGAAGCACAGCTCATTTAAATATTCCCAGGCTGTATATCCCTCCGGCACATCAAACTTTGGCAGCTTGGTAACTCCAAATTCGATTTCCACATGACATCTTTGGGCGATCTTATGGGTGTTTTCCAGCGCTTCCAACGCATAAGGAAACAATTCCTCCATCTCTTCCGGAGACTTTACATAATACTGCCCCCCTTCGTACCGCATCCGGTCCTCATCCGCCAGCTTCTTCCCTGTCTGAATACACAGAAGGATATCATGGGAAGCGGCATCTGATTCGTACGTATAGTGGACGTCATTGGTGGCAACCAGTTCAATCCCCAGTTCCCGGCTCATGCGGATCAGCTGCTGATTCACTGTTTTTTGTTCCGATATCCCGTGATCCTGCAGTTCCAGGAAAAAATTCCCCTTTCCAAAGGTCTTTTGGTATTTCAGCGCCGCTGCCCTGGCCTCATCATAAAAGCCCCGCAGAAGATTGCGCTGCACCTCCCCGGCCAAACAGGCGCTGAGGGCGATGATGCCCTCATGGTACTGCTCCAGCACCTCCATATCCACTCTGGGCTTGTAATAAAAGCCATCCACAAAGCCCTTGGATACGATTTTTACCAGGTTGGCATATCCGGTATTATTCTCCGCCAGCAGTACCAGATGGTAATACCTGTCATCTCCTCCCGCCCGTCCGGACTCTCTGTCAAATCGGGAGCCCGGCGCTACATACACCTCACAGCCCAGTATCGGATTGATCCCGGCCTCCTTGGCTGCCCGATAAAAATCAATCACTCCAAACATCACTCCATGGTCTGTGATGGCTGCGCTGTCCATGCCCAGCTCCTTAACCCTGGCTACATACTCTTTAATTTTATTGGATCCATCCAGAAGACTGTATTCTGTATGGACATGCAGATGTGTAAAATTCAAATTTATCCTCCGTATTCTATCCAATGCATTACAGAAAGTTGATCACCAGCATATAGCAAACCGCTATAGCAGCTCCTGCTGCAAGGGAAGGGGTGAGAAGCCTTCTCCTGCCTCCGTCACTTTTCCTTCTCTTCTTTGACTTCCCCTCTGCCTCCCGGTTCTCCTGCGCCTCTCCTTCACAGTGATCGCAGTCCTCGCAGGTTTCTTCCCGGCCAGATGCTCCCCAGCCTTCGCGGCCGCTTCTCTCGCTGTCCCATGCGTTCCAGCCCTGGTAACTGCTCCCGCTGTCAGTCGCTCTCCAGCCCTCGTAGTCACCTCCCGGCTGCTTTGTCTCCGGTGAGCCTCCTGCCAGACATTCCCTGGTAAAAAGGTTTCCCTTGCCGTTTCTCCTTGCAATAAAGCGCAGAGCCAAAAAGGCTAAAAAACCGCCGATCACTGCAGACAGGGTATAACCGCCCAGTGCAGCCAGGATCTCTTTTCGGCTTGCCATAGTCTCCACCGCCTGCGGAAGCTGACTGGTTCCCATAAACTCCTCCAGTTCTTTTAACAGCTCCATCATATAAACGCTGTTGGCATTCAGCAGAAAATGAAGAAACATGGAGGTCAACAGGCTCCCGCTGGCTTCCACCAAAAGAGCAAATACCACCCCAAGGACGAAACCATAGAAAAACTGATTAAGATTCATGTGAAGCAGGCCAAAGCAAAATCCGCTGAGCACAGCTGCCTTCCACACTCCCGCCGGACGGTAGCTGTGATAAAATACTCCACGGAAAATAAATTCCTCCGAAAGCGCCGGGAGCAAGGCCACATAGGCCAAATTCCGCATCAGAGAAGCGTCATACAGCTCCATCATAGTGCCTGCCACATAGTTTTCCGTGAAAAGCATGGAAAACAGATTCAGCCAGGCCATCACCGGAGTCAGCAGCGATGCCAGCACAAAGGTCATCAGAACCGTGCTCACCTTAGGCATATGAAGCTGAAGGTCATTCAGAATATCCCCCCTGGTGCATCCGATATAGATCAGCACAGGGATCAAAAAAATCATCTGGGTCATAGCCAGATTCTGGTAAATACCCAGCCCCTCCCAGAAACGTGAGAATAAAAAGGGGGCGCTTAAGGATATCACCACCAGCCCCAAAAACAGTCTGTTCACACTTACCGCCTTTTTCATATGTTTTCCTTTCCAGTCAAATATCAGATTTTATTCTTTCTTATCATACCACGTTTTGCATGTTTTTAAAATACTTAAGCGCCAAACAGAACGACTCCCTTTCCGGATACCCCAGCGATCCGGCCCATGCTGCAGACCTGGCTCTCCTGTTTTCCTGGCATCTGAGCAGGACAAAAAGCCTGCAGCCCAGAATGCTCTGCCCGGGTCGGGTGGCTTTAACCCCATCTTTCCAGTCCGCCGCAGCGCGATCCTGCCGGGAGTACTTTTTTATTTGACAGGAAATTCCTGTCAAATAAAAAAAACTGCCCCGGAACAATTTCCCAGGCAGTTCTGTAAATATCTTTATTTCTCTGATTAGCTGTTGATCATGAAATCGATCAGTCTGTCAATATCCTCTTTTTCATAAGCAATGAGCTCCAGCTCCGGAATCTCACCGTTGGAAAAAATATTTGCCATAGATACATACTGGCTCAATTTGGATTTCAGGTTCAGTCTGTCGCCCTCACCAGTTACCAGCTCCACTTTTCCTACACATTGATCTACTACCTTGAAGAATTTGTCAATATCAGTGATGTTTTGTACTTTCATCCCTTATTCTCCTTTCATCTCTCTAAACTCATTTCTGCTTTACGCCCTCAATATAATCCAGATTTTTCCGGAAATCAAGTACTTTTTTTATTTTCATCGTATTGTAAGTATTGCACAAATTTACTTCCTCATTTTTATGCAATACTTACAATAGTTTTTCATTTTCAGACAAGATAGACGGTCTGACTTATTTCACTGCAATGGCTTCGATCTCCAACAGAACATCTTTGGGAAGCCGGGCTACCTCCACACAGCTTCTTCCCGGATAGGGAGCTGGAAAATACTTTGCATATACTTCGTTGATAGTGGCGAAATCTTCCATATTCTTAATAAATACCGTAGTCTTGATCACCTTATCCATAGTTGTCCCGGCTGCTGCCAGAACCTCTTTTACATTCTTGCAGGCCTGCTCTGCCTGAGCGGCAGCCCCCTCCGGGGTCTGGCCGGTAGCCGGATCTACCGGTATCTGGCCGGATGTAAATACCATTCCGTTTACCTCAATAGCCTGAGAATACGGTCCGATGGCTGCGGGAGCCTTATCTGTTGCGATTACTGTTTTCATAATTAAATTCCCTCCTGATCCAATACATATTTTTGCTTTTATAAAATACCCATCTCAGAAAAATTCTGAGGCCGGGCAATGAAGCACTATTTTTTTAAAATCCTGTTTTCTGTGATCTCTATTTTTCCCTGTTTCAAAAGACGGCCCACTGCCCTCTTAAAAGCATTCTTACTCAGGCCAAATTCTCTTTTGATGATCTCCGGTGATACCTTGTCATTAAAGGGCAGAACCCCCTCAAATTCTTCGATCACCTTCATCACCAGCTCCGCGTCCCTGTCCATCTGCAGATAAGCTTTGTCGCGAAGGCTGAGATCCAGTTTCCCGTCCTCTTTTACATTGGTGACTCTGGCCTCCACCACATCCCCCACTGTCAGCCCCTCATGGGCCTCCCACCTGGGGATCAGGCCAGAGTACTGATCCTCCACAGCCACAAACAGGCCAAAGTTATCGCTGGTCTCATAAATGCGTCCCCGCACCTGATCTCCTGCCTGGTATGGGGAGCGAGTTCCCAAATAATTGTACACATTCATGGTAGCGCAAAGACGCTGACTCTTGTCAATATAAAGAGCTGCCAGGCATTCTTCCCCTGCTTTCACTCTCCTGGTCTGCTCCCGAAACGGCAGCAGCAGATCCTTTTCCAGTCCCCAGTCTAAAAATGCGCCGATTCGACCCACTTCTTTTACTGTAAGCAAAGCCACCTTTCCCAGAGTCACCTTCGGCTCCCGCATGGTGGCGATCATCCGGTCCCGGGAATCCTTGTACAAAAAGACCCGAAGGGCATCCCCCTGCTTTGCTCCCTCCGGCACCTCCTTTTTCGGGAGCAGAACCCGTTCTTCTCCCTCTCCCAGGTAAACACCGAAATCCACTGTTTTTATAATCTTTAATTCCTGATACTCTCCTAAATGCAGCATACTATCTCCTGTTTTTCCGTTCTGTTTTTCTGTTCTGATCTCTTTCCTGTTTTCTTCGCCTTATATGCCGTATACATACATATGTATTATGGTACCATATTTTTTCGGCCCTGACCAGTGTATTTCCGCTTTCTTCCAAAATCTGTTTCTGACTGGCTCCTCTGGATCCTCTCTTATTTTTGCAGGAACATAACCACTGCGTAGGGCTTTCCTTCCCTATTGCACAGCTCCACCACGACCGAATCCTCTCCACGGCAGACCACCGGGAAGATCTCGTCATGAAGCCTGGCCTGCATCTTGTATTCTGCTCTCAGCTCTCTTATGGCAAATCCCTCCGGCAGATAAGCTGCTGCCATGGCAATATACTGACCATTATTCACATGATGATTGGTATCTAGCTGATGCTTACCTATATAAAAGGGAGCTTCCGGCTCCCCTCCCTCCGGGAGGACGATTTTTCTGGATGCATATTCCATATCCAAAGGCGGTTCCGGCTCATAAAGCTTTGCCATCTCTGGATCCATTCTGGCAGGACGCTGCTTTTCCATATCAAACAGTACCCAGACGCTGTTAGCTCTGGCAAGCATGGTTCTATTCTGATCCAAAAGAGCAAAATTTCTCAGCCCCATAAAGCCTTTAAAATCATAGGCCCAGGTCTGGGCAGTCACCGTCTCCCCAAGCCTGGGCGGACGGTCATAAACGATCTGCCAGAACGAAAGGATCCAGGCCTGACGGCGCTTCTTTAAATACTCTATCCCTATGCCCAGCTTCTCTGACTGAAACGTAGACACATCCTGAAAATAATCCACCAATCCGTTGACAGACAATTTCCCATCCTCATCCAGCTCACTGTAACGAATGCGGCTGTTAAATTCGTATTTCATTTGTCAGTCCCTTCTTTCCTTACTCACCCGAATATCCTGAGGATCCAGTTCCTTTAAAAACAAAAAAGTGTTGCAAAATACAAAACCCGGTGGATTCTCCCCATGTTTTTCGCAGAAAACATATTCGTTTTCGGAGAAAAATCACTCGAAAGGGTACCGCCGGAGATATTTTACAACACCCCTCCACCTGCGGCGGGCCGTATTTGCGACAGAATTTTACTGCGCCCCAGTGCGATCCTAAGACACATTTTTGTTTCACAGGAAATTTCCTGTGAACGAAACAAAGAAGGGGGATGTTGTAAACAACATCCCCCAGTACAGGGCTACAAGGATTCGAACCTTGAAATGACGGAGTCAGAGTCCGTTGCCTTACCATTTGGCGATAGCCCTTCGTAACGACAAGGGTTATTATAACCAATGTTTTCAAAAAATGCAAGCCCTATTTTAATTTTTTTTATTTTTTTCTCATTTTCGTTTTTGCGGTTTCTTGTTTTCCCTTTTCTGGTTCTTTTTTCACCTTTTCTCTTTGCTTTTTTCCCGGATCTGCTGTACTATAAGGATAGTTTTAATGACTACAGCATATTTGATTTTGAATCACCAGCAAAGGAGCTTACTATGAGTACAATGAATCTAACCCTCATGACGGATTTATATGAGCTTACCATGATGCAGGGCTATTTTAAAACCAACTCCCAGGAAAGAGTTGTGTTCGACGTTTTTTACCGAAAAAATCCTTCTGACGGCGGCTACGCAATTACAGCCGGGCTGGATCAGGTGATCGATTACATCAAAAATCTTCGTTTCAGCCAAAAGGATATTGAATATTTAAGAAGCCTTGGTATCTTTGAGGAGGATTTTCTCTCCTACCTGGCTGATTTTCATTTCAGCGGTGATATTTATGCCATCCCGGAAGGAACTGTCGTATTCCCCAGAGAGCCGCTTTTGAAAGTGATCGCCCCCATTATGGAGGCCCAGCTTGTAGAGACTGCCATTCTCACCATCATTAACCATCAGAGCCTGATCGCCACCAAAGCTGCCCGGGTAGTTTACGCTGCCAAGGGGGACGGTATTATGGAATTTGGTCTTCGCCGGGCTCAGGGACCGGACGCAGGAATCTACGGAGCCAGAGCTGCCATGATCGGAGGCTGCGTAGGCACCTCCAATGTACTGACCGGCCAGCTTTTTGACGTCCCTGTAATGGGAACCCACGCCCACAGCTGGATCATGAGTTTTCCGGATGAATACACAGCCTTTAAGACCTATGCCAAGCTGTACCCCAATGCCTGCACCCTGCTGGTAGACACCTATGATACCCTGCGCTCCGGCGTGCCCAATGCCATCCGGGTATTTACGGAAATGCGGGAGGCAGGAATTCCCCTGAAGCATTACGGCATCCGCTTAGACAGCGGGGACCTTGCCTATATGTCCAAAAAAGCACGAAAGCTGCTGGACGCAGCCGGATTTGAGGATGCAGTGATCGCTGCCTCCAGTGATCTGGATGAGCATCTGATCTACAGCCTGAAAAACCAGGGTGCGACCATCACCTCCTGGGGAGTGGGCACCAATCTGATCACCTCCAAAGACTGCCCTGCCTTCGGCGGAGTATACAAGCTGGCAGCCATCCAGGATAAGGATGGGAATTTTATTCCAAAGATCAAGCTCTCTGAAAATACGGAAAAGATTACCAATCCCGGCAATAAAACGATCTACCGGATCTATGATAAGCAGCACCACAAGATCAGGGCAGATCTGATCTGCCTGGCAGACGAAACCTTTGATGCAAAAAAAGATATGATCATTTTCGATCCCCTGGAAACCTGGAAAAAGACAAAGATCAAGGGAGGCACCTATGAGCTTCGGGAACTCCTGGTTCCCGTCTTCCTCAGCGGGGAATGCGTCTACACCTCCCCTTCTGTGATGGAGATAAGAGATTACTGTACCAAAGAGAAGGATACCATCTGGGATGAGACCAAGCGTTTCTACAATCCTCACCAGGTATATGTAGATCTGTCTGACAAGCTTTATGAGATTAAAGCAAAACTGCTGGAACAGATGAGCCTGGATGCACTGAATTAATGCCCCCCTCTGCCGGCACCCGTCTTTAATTTATGGAGATTTTTATGCTGAATTTACTGTTTGATATTGATGACACTCTGTATGACCGATTTTCTCCCTTTGAGCCAGCTTACCGTCGGCTCTTTCAGAACCGGTTTTCTCTGGAGCTTCGCCCCCTGTTCCTCCAGTTTTTAAAAAGAGGCAATGAGATCCTAAGTGATGCCATGGAGGGGCGCATGACCATGGAGCAGATGTATATACTCCGTTTTCAAAGGGCTATGGCAGACTTTGGCGCTGTTATCACTCCCCGGGAAGCCCTGGAGTTTCAGCACCTTTACGCAAAGGAGCAGACCCGTATCAGCATCAGCCCCCATTTAGCAGAGGCTCTGGAATTTTGCTCCCGCTATCCGGTATTTCTCGGGATCATCACTAATGGGCCCACCAGCCATCAGCTGGACAAATACCGCACCCTGGGAGCCGCCTGCTGGATACCGGAAGATCATGTGCTCACCTCCGGCGAAGTGGGAGCTAACAAACCGGATATCCGTGTCTTTGAGACTGCGGCCCGCCGCTGGGGCCTGACGCCGGAACATACCTGGTACATTGGAGATTCCTATGAACATGATATTGAGGGTGCAAAAAATATGAACTGGCATACCATATGGCTGGATCGAAACCGCAGCAGCCAGACATCCGGCAGTTCCCCCTGTGGGGAACCGTTCCGGGACTGCGCTCCGGCATCTGTTTTTTCCGAGGCTTTTCCGGCAGCGGACCGCATCGCCTATACAGATGCCGATCTGGCTGTGCTGGTTCGTCAACTGGTTTCCTCCCAGCCATAAAGGATTTATCCCTGATACGGAACACTTTTCAGAATCGCCGGAAACTGACCGGCGATTCTGTTCTTTTTGTATCACAAATAGAATTACAAAATTTTCAGAAAGGATATTTATGAGTTTACCAAATACATCCAAAAGTCCCGAAGAGATCCTGGAAAAAAGAATTCTGCTTCTCTCCTTTTTCTCCGGCCTGTGCTTTGCGGTAGTGGAATTGCTCTTCGCTGTATACAGTCATTCCCAGTCCGCTCTCACAGACGCCCTCTACGACGCCTCCGAACTGATATTTATTGTCCTGATCCTTTTTTTGACTCCCCTGTTTCACAAACCGGTATCGGAAAAGCACCCCTACGGATATTTTCAGATTGAATCCTTTTTTGTTCTCATTAAAAATATTATGCTGATGACAGTAACCTTCAGTATCCTTGCCAGTGTTGCAGATCAGCTGCTCTCCGGCGGAAATACCGTAGACAAAGGAGCCGTGTCTCTCTTTCAGTTTTTTCTGGGAACAGTCAGTCTGATCATTCTTCTCATCATGAAATATATGAGCCGCCGGGTCTGCTCTCCCACTGTTCAGACAGAGATCCTTGGGTGGAAACTGGATGTAGGCTACAGTCTGGGAATGTCTGCCGCCTTCTTTATCGCAACAAAACTTCCGGAAACTCCCCTGGCTTTTCTAACCCCGTATTTCGATCAGCTGGCTGCTCTTGTGATCATGATCTTTATGATCCCTGAGAGCGTAAAAATGCTGTTTGAGACTGTCCGGGAACTGTTTCTTTTCTCCCCCGGAGAAGATACTGTGGATAAGGTAAAAGAACTGTCCGCTGATATTCTAAAAGAGTATTCCTTTGATCCTGTGTTTTACGATATTGCCAGAACCGGACGGCAGCTGTGGGTGTCCATTTACTTTCAGGTATTTTCTGACACCATCCGGGTTCAGAGTATCCCGGAAGCCAATGAACGGCTTAACCAGAAGCTGGCGCTGGAATTTCCCAACATTTCCTGCGAACTGGTATTAGACGGCAGGAAGTAAGTGTCTGTATGTTCCATTTCAAAAAAGAAAAATCGTTTCTGAAACAGAAAAACAGCTGGTACAAAACCCAAAGCCTTGTGGATTTTATACCAGCCTTATATTTGCCTGAATCTGTCCGGTTATTCTCCTATAAATTTACAGTTCCGTTCTTTTTTCCTTTCAATCTGGAAAGGGCTCTTGCCAGGGTGGCCTGAGAAACCCGGTACTCCTGAATGGACTGCTTCTGGCGCATTTCCTCTCTTGCCCGCTCCAAAGCCTCTCTTGCCCGCTTCTCATCCACTTCTTCCGGCCGCTCTGCAGTATCCACCAGCACCACCACACGGTTGTTGGCCGCCTGGGCAAAACCGCTTCCTACCACTGCCGTCACCCAGGTATGATCCGGTTTCTTAAATTTTAACTCTCCCGGCTGGATGGCCAGCACCATATCCTCATGGTGGGCCAAAAAAGCCCACTCTCCGTCCATCCCCGGAACCACTGCCGTCTCACAGAAACCGCTGTAAAAGATCCGGTCGCTGGCTATCACTTTTAAGTAAAATTCTGCCATCCTCCATCTCCTCCTTCCGGCTTACGCCTTTAAAGAGGCTTCCATCTGCCGTGCTTTCTCCTTCACATCCTCAATGGTTCCCACATTGAAGAAAGCCGCCTCCGGGTACTCATCCATCTCACCGTCAATGATGGCCTTAAAGCCTCTCACCGTCTCTGCCACCGGCACATACGTCCCCGGCACTCCGGTAAAGTTCTCCGCCACATGGAAGGGCTGGGACAAAAACCGCTGTACCTTTCTGGCCCGGTATACAGTAATCTTATCTTCTGGAGAAAGCTCTTCCATACCAAGGATGGCGATAATATCCTGAAGCTCCTTATATTTCTGGAGGATCTCCTGAACTCTCCTGGCGGTCTCGTAATGCTCCGCCCCTACAACATCCTCCTCCAGGATCCTGGAGCCGGATTCCAGGGGATCCACAGCCGGATAGATCCCCTGCTCCACAATCTTTCTGGACAGCACCGTGGTGGCATCCAGATGCGCAAAGGTGGTGGCAGGCGCCGGATCCGTCAGATCGTCTGCCGGAACATACACCGCCTGCACAGAAGTCACAGATCCGTCCTTGGTAGAAGCGATCCGCTCCTGCAGCTCTCCCAGCTCAGTAGCCAGTGTAGGCTGATAACCTACTGCCGAAGGCATCCGTCCCAGCAGCGCAGATACCTCAGAACCCGCCTGTACAAAACGAAAAATATTGTCAATGAAGAGCAGCACATTCTGCTTCTGCACATCCCGAAAATATTCCGCCATGGTAAGCCCGGTCTCCGCCACCCGCATTCTGGCTCCAGGTGGTTCGTTCATCTGTCCGAATACCAGGGCCGTTTTCTCCAGCACTCCGGATTCCTTCATCTCGCTCCACAGATCATTTCCCTCTCTGGAACGCTCTCCTACTCCTGTGAAAATAGAATATCCCCCGTGTTCTGTGGCAATATTGCGGATCAGCTCCTGGATCAGCACGGTCTTTCCCACTCCGGCTCCGCCAAACAGACCGATCTTTCCGCCCTTGGCATAGGGAGCCAAAAGATCAATCACCTTGATCCCGGTCTCCAGCATCTCCGCCACCGGGCTTTGATTCTGAAAGGAAGGTGCTTCTCTGTGAATACACCATTTTTCTTCTTTCTCCAGGTTTTCCCCCTGATCAATGGGTTCTCCCAGCACATTAAACAGCCTTCCCAGCGTTTTTTCCCCCACCGGAACCCGGATACCGGAACCGGTGGCTGTCACTTCCATATCCTTATGAAGTCCGTCACTGGAAGAGAGCATAATACAGCGCACTGTATTTTCGCCAATGTGCTGCGCTACTTCCATAACGCACCGTTTTCCGTCCCGGATCACTTCCAGGGCATCCTTGATGTAGGGAAGGTCCCCGTTCTCAAATTCTACATCAATCACAGGCCCAAGAACCTGAACTATTTTCCCTGTGTTCATACTCCCGCTCCTTTCCCCTTTTTCTTCTTTTTTTGTTTCTGGGCTCTTGCTCCGCCGATCACCTCAGTGATCTCCTGGGTGATAGCCGCCTGACGCACCCGGTTAAACTGAATCTCCAGATCGCGGAGCATGGCCTGAGCGCTGTCATTGGCCGCCTGCATGGCCACCATCCTTGCATTGTGCTCACTGCAGTAGGATTCCATAAGTGCGCCGTACACATAACCAAATACATAGTTGGGCACTACATGATCCAGCACCTTCTCCGGAGAAGGGCGAAAGGAAAATTCCTCGTGGGGCACATTCACCGGAAGCCTGGGGATTTTAAAATCCTCCTTCATCAGCGGAAGCAGTCTGGTCATATTTGTCTCTGTCTGCACCGCATTTTTCATACTTGTAAAGATCACATAAATCTCATCTACCTGGCCGCTTTCATACAGCGCCAGCAGCCTGGTCCCGATCTCTCTGGCCCGGTGCATGGTGGGATTCTGGGCTGTATAGAGGAAATGCTCATCCACTGCAATCTTTCTGGTGTGAAAATACTGCCTTCCCACCTCACCCACCACAAAAAGAGCATAATCTTCACAGCCCGTTAGCTGCTCCTCCGCCAGCTTCAGCACATTGTGATTGTAGGCTCCTGCCATCCCCTTGTCTCCGGTGATCACCAGATAACCTCTGCGCTTTGCAGCTGTGTCCTCTGCCTTTTTAAAATACAGATGCTCAATGTCCGGCACATGGCGGATGATCCTGGAGAGCATGGATTGAAGCGAAAAAAAGTAGGGCTCCGTCTCCTCCACCTCTCTTCGGGCCTTCCTAAGCTTGGTGGAAGAGATCATATACATGGCACTGGTGATTTTCATGGTATCACGAATGCTCTTCATTCTGCTTTGAATTTCCCTTGTATTTGCCATTTCCTATTCACCCTGTTCCTGCCAGACCTTTTTAAAGCTCCCTGCTGCCTGTAAGATTCTCTGCCTCAGGTCATCTTTCAGATCCTTTGTGACTGCCAGCTCATTCATGATCTCCGGCTGGCTGGTGCGGAACCATTCCAGCATCTTTCTGTGAAATTCCTTCATCCCATCCAGCGGGACATCCAAAAGTACTTTGCCAGTGGCAGTGCACAGCGTCACCACCTGCTCTTCCATAGAAAGGGGATGGCAAAGAGGCTGTTTTAACAGCTCCATCAATCCCTTGCCGTACTGCAGAAGCTCCTTGGTGGAAGCGTCCAGATCTGAACTGAACTGGGTGAACACCTCCATCTCCCGGTACTGGGCCAGATCAATACGAATGCTTCCTGCCGCCTTTTTCATAGCTCTGTTCTGAGCTGCGCCTCCTACACGGGACACAGACAGCCCCACATTCACAGCCGGCCGCATTCCGGAAAAAAACAGATCGCTCTCCAAAAAAATCTGTCCGTCTGTGATGGAAATTACATTGGTGGGAATGTAGGCGGACACATCCCCCGCCTGGGTCTCAATGATGGGCAGCGCTGTGATCGAACCGCCTCCAACTGCTTCGTTCAGCCGGCTGGAACGCTCCAGCAGTCTGGAGTGAAGATAAAACACATCCCCGGGATAGGCCTCACGCCCGGGAGAGCGCTCCAGAAGCAGCGACAGGGCCCGGTAGGCCACTGCATGCTTGGAAAGATCATCGTATACTATCAGGACATCCTTCCCCTGGTGCATAAAATATTCTGCCAGTGCTGTAGCAGAATAGGGCGCAATGTACTGCAAAGGCGCCGGATCCGAAGCCGTGGCAGATACCACAATGGTATAACTTAAAGCTTCGTATTTTTTTAGGGTGTTCACCAGCTTGGCAACCGTAGATGCTTTCTGACCGATAGCAGCATAGATGCAGATTACATCCTTGCCCTTCTGGTTTAAGATGGTGTCCATGGCAATGGAAGTCTTGCCGGTCTGCCGGTCTCCGATAATCAGCTCACGTTGTCCCCGGCCAATGGGGAACATGGAGTCAATGGCAAGAATGCCGGTCTCCAGCGGCTGATTTACTGATTTACGCTCTACGATCCCAGGCGCCTCCTGCTCCATGGGAAGATATCCGGATGCCTGAATCTCTCCTGCTCCGTCAATGGGTGCCCCCAGGGGATCCACTACTCTGCCCAGAAACTGCTCTCCTACAGGGATGCCTGCCCGCTTTCCGGTGCGCATCACCCGGGTTCCCTCCCGGATCCCGGTATCCCTGCCAAAGAGAATGCAGGCCACCTCTTCCCGGCGGATATCCTGCACCATTCCCTTGATTCCGTTGTCAAACACCACGATCTCTCCATACATGGCATGGTCAATGCCGTCGATATTGGCAATGCCGTCTCCCACCCAGTTGACCACGCCCACTTCCTTTTCCTTTGCTTCCAGGTCAAAATCCTGGATCTCACTTTTCAGAATAGAGATGATCCCCTCCAGACTCTGAGACCGCTGACCTACTGCCTGCTGCAGTTTCTCCTCCATCTGACGGATCCTTCCTTTTTCCGACCAGTCAAACTCCTCTCCGCCGATGGTCAGCACAAACCCGCTTCCAAGAGTCTCCTCCTGCTCCATGGTAAATTCCACCGGAAGTCCCTGGCTCCTTTTTTCTGCAAATTCCCGTATTCCTGCCAGCTGCCGCGCATCCGGGGCTGTCACATACCGAAGTACAGCCTGAACACTGCCTTTTTTCTTCGGCCCTCTCTCCCGGCAGGCCTTACAGATCTGCGGAAACAGAGAAATACTTTCATTGTCGCACAGAATTTTTAAAAAATCCCGGATCTCCAGGGGAAATACCCGTTCGATCACATGATGCTTTCTGGAAAGCTCCACAGAAGGATCCGAAAGGTCTGTCAGGATCTGGGGAACTGCCTCAAAAATTTCTTTTGTATGGCTTACCGTGTCCCTGGGTATTTCCAGTTTTTGTATCATATCCGCATATTTTTCTACTGCCTGCAACATACCCTACTCTCCATTCTGTCCCTGTGACTTTAAAAAATGGTCATACAAACGGCTGTCATTCTCACCTGGTACGGACGCTCCTACCACCTTGGCTACAGCTCCCATTACCAGATCCTTGATCTCACTGTCTGCTTCCTGCAAAATAGCGGTCTTCTCTTTCTTTGCATCTGCTTTTGCATCTTCTACAATGACCCCGGCCGCCTCTTTTGCATCCTCTACAATGCGGTCATACTCCGCTGCCGCCTCTTTCCTTGCCTGAGCCATGATTTCTTCTTTTTCCTGCTGCGCTCCCTTAAGGAGCCCCTCATACTTTGTCTGTTCTTCCTTTGCCGAAGCTTCTCTTTGCTCTGCCTGCACAAAACACTGCTCTGCCTCTGCCTGGCGGGCCTTTAGGATGACCTGAACCCGCTGAAACAGAAACCGTTTCAGCAGAAAGTACAGGATCAGCAGGTTGATCATATTAAATACCAGATTCCAGTCTAACCGAAGCATATCCGTTTCTGCCTTTCCAAATTTATACTGTCAGGACTGATGCAGTCCTGTTTGCTGAAAATGTTTATTTTTCTGTCTGCATTGTGCCAAAGCCGTTATCAGCCCAGGAACAGAATGATCAACAGAGCAATAACAAAGCCATAAATAGCGGTTGCCTCTGCCAGGGCGCAGCCCAGAAGAAGAAGCTTGCTGATCTTGCCTTCTGCTTCCGGCTGTCTTGCCACTGCATCCGTGGCCTTAGCGGTGGCGATCCCAATGCCTACCCCTGCTCCGATACCGGTTAATACTGCTACTGCTGCTCCGATGGCTACTAATGTATTCATGTCTCATTCTCCTTTTTATACGATCGATCTTTTCAATGGTTGATATTGTTTTGATAGTTTCGTTTTTTACTATTCGATTCCAGATTTAATTTAAAAAAAGTATCCGGAAACTCCTTTTTTTCCTCTGCTCTGCTGCTTCTCCTACTCTACAGCTTCCTTAATAAACAGAGCTGTCAGGAATACAAACACATACGCCTGGATCAGTCCGTCAAAGATATCGAAATAGAAGCTGAAAGGCAGGGGCAGTGCCACCGGCACCAGCTGTTTGATCAGTTCCATGATCACGAATGCTCCCAGCACGTTTCCAAACAGACGCATGCAAAGAGACAAAGGCCGGATAAAGATTTCCAGCACATTGATGGGTGCGATGATGGGGACCGGTTCTGCAAAGCTCTTTGCCCATTTCTTCATGCCCCGCTTCCGGATCCCCGCTGCCTCGATCAGCAGAATACTCATGAGAGACAGTGCTGCTGTCACATTCAGGTCCTTCGTCGGAGGCTTTACCCCAAAAAGGCCGCTCACATTGGACAAGGCTACATACAGCAGAACCGTGACCAGATAGGGCACATACTGTTTTCCCTCAGAGCCGATCATGTCTTCCACAAAATGATCCAGCCAGGTAACTGCCGATTCTACCGCCGCCTGCCGCCTGCTGATATTATGAATCTTCATATCGCGGGTCAGCCACAGGGCCAGCAGCACAAGAACGGCCATGATCCCCCAGGTAATTACTGTGGACTCCGCCACTTTAATGCCCCCGAAAACCGGGATCGTAAATGCCGTCTCACAATTTAACTCTTCCAGCAGACTGGCTGCCAGCTTTTCCATAAACCCACTTCCTTTCCATACATAAATTCCTCCTTTGCTTTCTTATTCAACCTTGATATCCAAATCCGGATGTATTATACTCACAGGAAAAAGATATGTAAAATATATATTTTCACTATTTGGTATATCAATTTTATATGGCTAAAAAAACTTTTTCGGTAATTTTCAGCATTATGCCAATTTTTTCCCGGAATGCGCTGAAAAACAGGAGGACAATTTTCATGAATATCAATTATGAATATTATAAAATCTTCTACTATGTAGCGAAATATAAGAGCTTTACCCTGGCTGCCAATATCCTTATGAGCAACCAGCCCAATGTATCCAGAGCCATCAGCAATCTGGAGGGAGAGTTAGGATGCCGTCTCTTTGTCCGCTCCAACCGGGGAGTCACCCTGACTCCAGAGGGACAGCGGCTCTACAGCCGGGTATCTGTGGCGCTGCGCCAGCTCCTTGCCGCAGAGCAGGAGCTCACCGGCGCTATGAGCCTGCAGCATGGCATCGTATCAGTAGGGGTCAATGAGACCGCTCTGCACACCGTATTTCTCCCCCTGCTGAAGCCCTTTCACCAGCAGTATCCGGGAATCCGGATCCATCTCTCCAGCGTCACCACCCCTCAGGCCATCAGCGAACTGAAAAACGGGAGCGTGGATTTTGCCCTGGTCACTACGCCCACCGGCATCACACGCCCCCTAAGAGAGTATCCTATTATGCAGTTTCATGAAATCCTGACCGCCGGTCCTCGCTTTGCCCACCTGGCAGAAAAAACTTTTGATCTGGAACAGCTTCAGGACTATCCTCTGATCCTTTTAAATTCCCAGACCTCCGCCCGGGAATTTTACCGGGATTTTTTTCTGGAGCACAATCTGACCCCGCACCCGGAAATTGAAGCCACCACCACTGATCAGATTCTCCCTATGCTGAAGAATGATCTGGGTCTCGGCTTTCTTCCGGATGCCCTTGCCAGGGAGGCTCTGGAAAAACAGGAGATCTTCCAGATCCCCTTAAGCTGCCCCATGCCTCCCCGCAGCGTCTGCCTGGTCAAGGACACCTCCCGCCCCACCAGCATTGCTGCCAAGGAACTGGAGAAGCTCCTGCTGCACCATACCCTCCCCGGAAGAGCCCCGGCTCCCCAGGAAGTGTAACGCATCCTGTGTTCCAGCCGCCAGGCGCCGGCGCTTCCTCCGGGAACCGGTTTCCATCCGGGGATCCCGATGGTCCTGCTATTCGATCACATGGTATTCCTTCAGCAGCTTCTCGATATCCGTACCCTGGATCTGAGCCAGGAGCTTCTTTACTGCCATTTTTTCCTTCAGTCCCAGCTTCATCTGGGTGAGCGGCCGGCCATCCCGAAGCTGAATGGAAGCGTTTAACAGATCTCTCACATCATAGACACTGCCCCATACCTCCGGCACTCCGCGATCCACATTCAGCAGGGTATACACTGCCTCCATACCGGTCCGCATAGAGTACTCTGTCGTAAAAATAGTATCCCGGCGGGTTTCTGCAAACTGCCCCAGGAAAGCAAAATTTACAGCTCCTTCCGGAACCACCTCCGGGCGGTCTCCGGCAGTCCTTGGCATAAAGAATGCTGTAATGTAGGGCATCATGCAGGGCACCGTGTTGGCACTGTTCTCTGCCAGCTCTTCAATCTCATCTGCCGGCACCCCAAGATGGTACAGCCACTCCATGCAGATTTCCTTTCCGGTACAGTCTCTCATTGGTTTTTTCACAAAATTTCCGGGGCGGTCGCTGAAAAGACCGTATACCCACACCACGCACTGATCCTTTGGCTGGTTTCTAAACTGCGGCTGACGGTTGATGGTCCAGCTCAGCAGCCAGCCGGAATCCTTCACTGTCACGATTCCTCCGGTAACCACGCCTCCGCTGAAGGGATCCCGCTTACAGATATTTTTGATATAGGGGATCACTTTCTGATCCAGAGTTGTGACTGTCGCACTCATCCAGTTGCTCTGTTCCGGGTCATAACAGAATTTATCCGGATGTCCGAAGCTCTCATCCTGAGCAGCGATCCGCCGCCACATATCCCAGCCCCCGCCAGGTCTGATCTCTGTCTGAAATTTCGCAGGCTCATTCTGGGAACCCAGAGTGGAGTTTTCCACACAGCCTCCGTTGGTAATAAATACCAGATCGTCCTCTGTCAGATCGATAAAATCCTGTTTTCCTTCTGAAAGCAGCTCCAGTCTCTTTGCTTCTTTTCTTCCGGGCGTAATGGCAAATTCCACATTCACCACCTTGGTGTTGTAATGGAACTGCACCCCAAAGCTTTCCAGATATTTTATCATAGGAAGGATCATGGATTCATACTGATTATATCTGGTAAAACGCAGTGCAGTGAAATCAGGCAGCCCTCCTACATGATGAATATAGCGCTGAATATAGCGTTTCATTTCCAGAGCGCTGTGCCAGTTTTCAAAGGCAAACATGGTGCGCCAGTACAGCCAGAAATTGGATCCAAACACCTCATCATCGAAGAAATCCGTGATCCGCTTGTCATACAGCAGCTCATCGGCTGTGAAGAACAGTTTCATGATCTCCATAGCCCCCTTGTCGCTCAAACCAAACTTCCCATCCGTATGGGCATCCTGTCCCTGCTTTTCTGTGGCACGCATCAGAGAATAATTGGGATCCTTTTTATTCAGCCAGTAATACTCATCCAGCACACTGATGCCCTCCGTCTCAATAGAGGGAATGGAACGGAACAGATCCCACATCACCTCAAAATGGTTATCCATCTCCCGGCCGCCCCGCATCACATAGCCAAGCCCCGGATACTCATACCCGTCACAGGCTCCTCCCGGAATGGGATCCTTCTCAAAAATGTGGATATGTTTTCCGTTCATCTGACCGTCTCTTACCAGGTAACAGGCAGCTGTCAGGGCAGCAAGACCGGTTCCTATAATATAGGCAGATTTCCGTTCTACTCCTTCCGGTTTTTTCGGACGGGCAAACGCTTCATAATTACCGCTTGAATAATACATAGCAATTCCTCCTTCTAACAGGGGCTTTGCAAACAGCAGCGAAGGAACACTCTCTTGGACCATCTCATATTCTTTGATCCTTTTTGCTCCTCTTTCGCCTAGCCCCAGGTGCAACGGTTTTCCTGATGCTGCTATTCTACCCGCCTTTCCCGGGTTTTACTATAAACAAAAAAAGGACTGTGATGAAAAACCCATCACAGCCTCATAATTGACCTGTTTTTTATCATTTTCCCTGTTTTGATGAACAGCTGTTCCGGACAGACTTCCCTGCCTCCAGCCGGATACGCCCTCCTTCAGCTCCTCTGAAATGCCTTCAGGGCTCTGCCGATATCTCCCTGAACCAGAATGCTGAGACGGTCAATGATCTTCTGCGGCTCTTCCTTCATCCCGTCTTTTACCCAGTTTACCAGGATCCCCACAAAAGCATACTTGTAGAAATCAGCGATAAACTGCTTATCCTGCTCCAGTACTTCCATGCCTGCCCCCTGCTCCTCTATGACCCCCATCAAAAGATCAGAAGTCAGCTGGTACAGGTACGTCTCCATATGTTCTCTGCTCACAGAATGATACACATTGGTAAAAAAGGATCGATTCTCCTGCACAGCCTGAAATATGTTCAAAAATCCCTCCTGCCAGGTGCTGTAGGTTTTTTTATCTGCCAGGGCCTCCGAAGCTTCCTGCGCGCAGATCCATTCCACCAGGTCATAGATATCACTAAAATGATAATAGAAAGTCATGCGGTTCACACCGCAGTCCTCTGTGATATCATTGATGGTGATCTGATTTAACAGCTTTCTGTTCAGCAGCTTTTTCAGGGATGCTGCCAGCGCTTTTTTGGTGATCTGGGACATGGATGTCGCCTCCTCCTTTCGATTTTCTCCCCCCTCTGGAAAATCTCTGTTCTCCTCCCTGCTGCTACAAGGATACGATATTTCCTGAGATTTGTCAAAACCATTTGCCCCGTATCCCCCTCCAAATATTCCCTGTTTCTGTGCGTTTCCTGCTACCCAAACGGACCCGCAGGTGCTATAATAATGGCATGTAAAAACGCAGGTCATTGGTTGTTATAGGAGTATGCTCATGAAACAAATAACAGAAGAGATTCTAAATAAAATACAGATCTGCATCTATGTCAGCGATGCAAAAACGGATGAGATTCTGTTTGTGAACCGGAAAATGAAAGAAGAATTTGGCATCACGGACATTGAGGGAAAAACTTGCTGGCAGGTATTTTACAAGGGTCAGAAAAAACGATGCGAATTTTGCCGGGTTCCAAAACTTTTAAAAATGCCGGACACCACGCTGCGATGGCGGGAACAGCCTCCTAACTCCCCTCAGGTCTATGAAAAATATGACAGCCTGGTCCTGTTCCAAAACCGCCTGTGTCATATTCAGCAAGCCTATAATATCACGGACCTGCTTCGGCTAACGGAGACCGCTTCCAGAGATTCCCTTTGCAACACCTGGAATCGGGCTGAGGGAAAACAGCTGCTTATCCATCGGCTGGAGGCCCTTACCGGAGAGGAAAACTGCGTAGTAGTACTTCTGGATATTGATAATCTAAAGCATGTAAACGATTTTTTCGGCCACTCTGAGGGAGACTTTGTCCTTCAGCGGTTCTGTGACTTCCTGAATCAGCAGATCCATCATCCGGACTTTCTGTTCCGGTTAAGCGGAGACGAGTTTGTGCTGGTACTCTCCAATATCTCTGTCAGGGAGACTGCCAAAAAAGTCCGGGACTGGAGAGAAGCTGTGGAACATCTGAATCAAACCTTTGAACGGCCCTACTCTGTCTCCTTCTCCTTTGGCATCAGCTCTGCCAGCGCAAAAAAACGATGCACGGCCAATGAGCTGCTGGATCAGGCAGACGATGCCATGTATGAGGAAAAACTGCGGCGCCGGAAAAGTGCATCTCCTGCCTGTACCGCCCCCTCTCTGAGCCCCAACAGGATATGGAGTATGCCAGTCAGGTCCTCTATGACGCCCTGATCCAGAGTACGGATGATTACCTTTACCTGTGCAATATGAAAACCGGAGTCTTCCGGTATTCCCCTGCCCTGGTAGCCGCCTTTGAGCTTCCCGGCGAAGTGGTGAAATCTCCCCTTATTTATTGGCGGCAGATCGTCCACCCGGATGATTGGGAGCGCTTCTACAAGTCCAACATGGAGATTGGAGAAAATAAGCGGGATTCCCACAACGTAGAATTTCGAGCCAGACTGCGCAGCGGAGAATATATATGGCTTCGCTGCCGGGGCCACCTGATGCGTGACGAATATGGAGAACCTCTGCTCTTTGCAGGAATCATGCAGCACTTGGGACGGCAGAACAAAATAGATCCCCTCACTCAGCTGTTCAATCAGCATGTATTTATCGAACGGCTTCAGGAGGGTATTGCGGATGAAGGTCTGGAACGCCTGGCTGTGATGGTGTCGGATGTGGATGATTTCCGGCAGTATAATGCACTGTACAGCAGAGAATTCGGAGATGAACTGCTGCGCACCCTGGCCCGCACCATCCAGGCCCTGCTTCCGGAAAATTCCGATCTGTTCCGGCTGGAGGGAAACCACATGGGATTGTTGGTAAGTAATTCCAGTGAGCAGGAGATCCTTTCCCTGTTCCAAACCTTTCAAAAACGGCTGCAGCATATGAAACGGTGGCAGGCGGAAAAGATCAATGTCCAGCTCTCCGCCGGATGCGCCTTCTTTCCCAAGGATGGAACTCTTTCCGGTGAGCTGTACCAGTATGCCGAATATGCCCTCCAGTATGCCAAACAGCACGGTAAAAACCAGCTGGTTCTCTTCACAGAAGAGATCTTAAAAGAAAAAAATACCAGGCTGGAGCTGGTAAGAAAACTGCGCTATGCCGTTGCTCATGATTACCAGGGCTTCTATTTGCATTATCAGCCTCAGGTAAACGGTTCCACCGGAAAAATCACAGGGGTGGAGGCTCTGATGCGTTTTCAGGACCAGGAGGGACGTCGGATCTCTCCCATAGAATTTATCCCCATTCTGGAGGCGGAGGGAATGATCTCCTCCACAGGCCCCTGGGTGCTTCGTCAGGCAGTCCGCCAGGCCAGGGACTGGGTTAAAAAAATGCCCGACTTTGCTCTGAGCATCAACGCTTCTGCCATGCAGGTAAATGCGCCTGAATTTCTCCCGCTGCTTAGACAGATCCTGGAGGAAGAGAAGTTCCCCCGGGAAAATCTGATTATTGAGCTTACAGAAAGCTGTGCAGTGCAAAATCTTAATGTTTTTCGGGATAAATTTGAACAGCTTCAGTCCATGGGCATCCGGGTAGCTATGGATGACTTCGGCACAGGCTACTCTTCCCTGGAAATTTTAAAAAATGCACCCATCGATATCGTAAAGATCGACCGAAGCTTTGTAAAAGACATCCTTCACAGCCGCTTTGATGCCACCTTTATCTCCTTCATCGTATCCATCTGCCATATTGTAAACATCCAGGTGTGTCTGGAAGGAGTGGAGACAGAGGAGGAATTTGCTTTTCTCAAAAATATGCATCTGGACTGCATCCAGGGCTACTATTTCGGCCGGCCTATGGAGGGAGCTGCCATCACCGGGCTTTTAGAGCTTTCTGTGTCCGATAAGCAGACAAATTAAAAACAGCTGCCTGCATCCTACATTCGGCATTGTCTTTCCCTTCAGACGGGGATGTTGCAAAATATCTCCGGTGGTACCCTTTCGGGTGATTTTTCTCCGAAAACGAACATGTTTCCTGCGAAAAACACACCGAAAATCCACCGGAATTCGTATTTTGCAACACCCCCGACACAAAAATCCGCCGTTCTCTGTATGCTGCAGCAGCCTCTTATCCTTTCCCGTTTCTTCTATCCGATCGGGTTCTGTAATCCTCTCTGTCCTAAAATAGTTACGAAACATTCATACGGTTCCGAAATTCATTGGCCGATATCCCTGTGATCTTCTTAAACACTCTGGAAAAATGAGCCAGATCCAGAAATCCCACTGCCTCCGCCACATCCCCAATTCTCAGAGACGGATCCTTCAGCAGGGCTTTGGCCTCCTCCACCCGGATCGTGTTCAGAAGCTCTGAAAAGCTCTGGCCTCCATGGCGGTTCAAAAGCTTACTCAGATGCCACTGGCTCACATAGATATGATCTGCCACTTCTGTCAGCGTCAGCTTGCGCATATAGTTCTTCTTCATATAGGCAATGGCGCTGTTTACTAAAAAACTTCCTGCCTGTTCCTGACTGTCATTTTTTTCCCTCTGTCCGGTCTCCCTGGGACACTCCAGCTCCTTCTGGCAGCCCGGGTCTTTGGAGCGGTCCGAGTCCTTCCGGCACTCCAGGTCTTTGGCGCAGTCCGAGTCTTTCCGGCACTCCAGGTCTTTGGGACAGTCCGGCTCCTTATCGCCCTCCCTATCCGGCATAATCCCTTTCTTTTTCAGCTTTTCTATCATAACCTTCAGCGCTTCTTCCAGCTCCTCCATATCAGAAGGCTTCAGGATATAACGAGTCACTCCCAGCCGCAGAGCCTGCTGCAGCAGATCAAAATCCCGATATCCTGTAAGGATCGTCAGCTCCAGATTCTCAAACTCCGACTTCAGTGCAGCTGCCATTAAAAGTCCGTCCATCTTTGGCATATAAATATCTGAAAATACAATATCCGGCTGAATCTGTCTGATCAGCTTCAGCCCCTCTGCCCCATCCCCGGCAGTCCCTGCCACCTGGCAGTGATACGCTTCCCAGGGCACCAGCCGGCTCAGCCCCTTTAAGATAATAGGCTCATCGTCAATCAGAACTACCTTATACATTGCTGCGCTTTCCTCTCACCCAAAATTTCTGTCCACATGATCCATGAAATATACTATGTCTGTCCACATTATAGTATGATTGCTGTGCAATCGCAATAGCCGTCTCCATGCCTTTCCTTGGTCAGCCTTTTACTGCCCCCGCTACCATTCCCCTGATAATATACTTCTGCAGGAAGATATACAGGATCAGCACCGGTACCACCACAATGGTCACTGCTGCTGCCATCAGGCCGTAGTTCGTCCCCTCCATGGCCGTCAGCTCCTTCAGCAGCCGGGTGATGGTCCACTGAGGCTTGATCCTCAGGAAAAACGATTGCATAAACAGATCATTATAGCTCCAGAGGAAGGTGAAGATCGCCACAGTGGCAAAGGAGGGCTTTGCCAGAGGCACTATGATTCTGGTAAAGATCTGTCCTGTGGTGCATCCTTCCAGATAAGCTGCCTCTTCCAGATCAATAGGCAGGCTGCGGATGTAGCCGGAAAGTACCAGGATGGCAAAAGCCAGGTTGCCTGCAATCTGAGGCAGCGCGCAGGAGACCAGAGAGAGCCACCGGCTGCTGCTGTTTACCAGCCCAAGGGCTGCCTCCATGCGGAACACAGGAACAATGGTGGAGAATGCCGGAAACATCATGCTGGCTACCACCAGGGATTTGAAAAAGTTTCTTCCCTTAAATTCAAACCGCACCAGGGCAAAGGAAGCCAGGCCTGCCAAAGCCATTACTACAAGAGTCACGGTGCCGGAAAGCAGGATACTGTTTAAATAAGCTCCCAGAATGGGAACCCGGTCAAAGGCCCGCTTATAGTTGGCAAGGGTAAACAGCTCTCCCAGCGGAAGAGAAAAGGAGTTGGACACGATCTCCGTTTTCACCTTAAAGGAATTGAGGGCAACCCAGACCAGGGGATAGATGGTAGATAATGCCCAGATTCCCAGAATCAAGTATACCGGAACCATCCAATACTGTCTCTTTTTCTTTTTTGCTGTCTGCTTCATCTCTTCCATCCTCCTCTCTCAATAATCCTTTTCCTGAAAAATCCGATTTACTACTTTAGAAGAGATCACTCCCAATACCACGATCACCACTGCAATGGCGCAGCCATAATCGGTATTCCTCGTCTCATTGGCATGATAATACATATACGTTCCCGTAAGCCAGGTGGAATTTAACGGCATTCCCTTCGGAAACATTACCCAGGGAAGGTCAAATACCTTCAATGCACCAGTCATAGCCAGAACAGCGCAGGTACAGAGTACATTGTGAAGCATGGGAAGGGTTATGTACCGGATCCTCTGCCATCGGCTTGCGCCGTCAATGGCTGCGGCTTCATGAAGATCCTCCGGAATGTTGTTCAGTCCCGTAATAATGATCACAAAATAAAAACCCACATACTGCCACATAACCGGTATCATCAAGGTCGTAAAAGCCCGCACCTGATCTTTCCAGTCAATCAGTTCCGTCTGGCCAAAAATCTCCAAAAGCTGGTTTAACATTCCCTTATCCCGCAGAAAGATCAGATTAAAGAGAAGTCCCAGAGCAGTGGCTGAGATTACGATAGGAAAAAAATACACCACCCGGAAAAATTTTGCTCCCACACGGATCTGATCCACCAAAATCGCCAGCACCAGCGCGATCCCCACCTGAAAGATCAGGGTGCATACCATCAGGATCAGCGTATTTCTTAATGCAGTCAGCATATTGGGATCCTTCACCATCTCCAGGTAATTGCTGTACCAGGGATCCAAAAATCCCTTGCTCTCCCCTGCCAGTCCCTTAATCTGCTGGAAGCTGTTTAAAATATTCATGAAAAACGGATAGTACAAAAATGCCGCCATAAACAAAAACCCGGGAATCAGGAATAATGCAACATACTTTTTATTATTTTTATAGATATTCGCTCCCATACAATACCCTCTCCATAAAGCGGAGGATGCCGCTTATTGCATTAGGCTGTCTGCAGCATCCTCCATTTTCTTGCCCGTTATTTCTTTCTATCTCTTATCCTGTTTTGCCGTTACTGAGCATGGTAGATCTCAAGACCTTCTGCCACTGCCTCTTCCGGGGAAACATTTCCTGTTACGATATCCGGCATTCCATCAAAGGTGGGAACACGGCATTCGCCATTGAACAGATCCTGCACAGCTCCGGTAAGAGAAGTGGTTCCTGCCATCATTTCCATAGCTTTGATCTGCAGAGAATTAAACTGAGACTCATCCACTGCAGGAGCGCTCTTTAAAGCAGATGCAGTGTGCTGTGCGAATTTGGCAACTACCTCATCACTGATCATATGCATTACAAAGTCCACTGCTGCCTCACGTTTCTCTTCATCCTCCCATGCTGCTGTGCTGATATAATAGCCGCTGGACATACCGCCGATGAGATCTGTGGCTTTTCTCTCGCCCTTTCCGGGAACGTAGGTGACTGCAAATTTATCCAGTTTCTCTGCATCCAGCGTAGAAGGATCTTCCGGATCAGACTGGCAGTTTCCAACAATACCTCCTACTTTCCAGGAACCATCAATGAGGAATGCTGCCTTACCTTCCATAAACATGGCAAAGGTCTCATCGTCTGTGGCAGACAGTGTGTTTTCCGGAAAATATCCCGCCTCATACAAAGCCTTGATATCCTCCATACCAGCCACCCATGCGCCTGCTTCATCAACCGAAGCGGGGATCACAAGATGATCCTTTACATTTCCATTGTTAAAAATACAGAACTCCCACCAGTAATGAGGAATGTTCCCCAGAGCTGCTGCGATGGGCGCATAGCCTGCATCCTTGATCTTCTGGCAATCCTCCAGGAATGCATCCCAGGTGTAATCTGCTCCCGGAACTTCTACTCCGGCTGCTTCCAGAACCTCTGTATTCACAAACATTGCCTCCCAGAACCCGTTCACCGGAACTGCATACCGCACTCCGTCCACCAGGGATGCCGGGATCAGTTCATCATTCATATTCGCTGCATAATCCGGATACTCCTCCCGGATGGTATCAATGGGAACCACCTTGCCTGCCTCTATAAACGCATTGGCATCTGCTCCGTTGAAGAAAAACAGCACGTCCGGATCTGCGCCTGTCTGGAAATCCATCTCTACCCTGGCCTTAAACTCCTCACTGGAGGTGGCGGACGCATCGTTTACTTTGTTTCCTGTGGCCTCTTCCCAGGCTGCTACCTCATCCTTAAAGTTCTGGGAATTTCCATCCTCCCCTGCAAATGTAGTGGTAACATTTAATTCCACACCCTCTGCAAATGCGGGCATTGCTCCTGTCAGTGCAGTGCATGCAACAGTACCTGCCAATAAAACTGCTAATCTTTTTTTCATGTAACTACCTCCCTATACCTGTGGTTTTGAAAGAACTTTCGTTTCTTTTTTGATAATACCAGTATGCACTATTTTTTGTATTTTTTGAATAACTCAAACTGTGCTTTCTTGTCTTTTATTGGTCAGAATACCAATTTCCCATTTCTTTTCTTTGTCAGTTCTGGTTTTCCTGACGAAACGGGATGGTCACACAGGCGAAAACTCTTCCATCCTGCTCATGGATCTGCAGTCCGCAGGGCGGCCCGAAAAGGATCCTCAGTCTTTGATTCACATTGGCGATCCCGAGATTTCCGGAAGGCTCCTTGCTGGTATTGTATTCCGGATCCAGCAGCCTGCTGATCCGCTCCCTGTCCTCCTCCGAAAGCCCGCCATCATTAAAAGTCTCCAGATATAGGTATTGCTCATCGTGATATCCCCGCAGGATCACCTCCCCGCTTCCCCTGGGCACCACCCCGTGTTCAATAGCGTTCTCAATTAAAGGCTGCAAAATCAGTCGGGGCACCATACAGTTCATCAGCTCCTGAGGAATATCAATCTTCACCGAAAGCCGTTTTCCCAGACGCTCCCGCATGATATACAGATAGGAATTGACATATCCCATCTCTTCTGCCAGACAGATCTCCGGCCGCTTCCTCCGATCCATCACCGCGTCCATCATGGTGGAAAGGGCTCCGATCATTTTGCTCACCTTTATATTTCCCTCCAGCCTTGCCTCCCAGTTGATGATCTCCAGCGTATTATTCATAAAATGGGGATTGATATGAGACTGGAGAGCCATGATCTTTGCCTCCCTCAGCGCAATCTCCTCCTGATAGCTCTTGAGTATCTGTTCCTCCAGACTCTTAGACATCTGATTCACTGCATTGGTCAGATACTGAAATTCCAGGTTGGATGGCTCTGAAACCACCTGATAGCCCAGCTCCCCCTGCTCAATATGATGCATTCCATCAATCAGCTGCTCCACCGGAGAAGAGACCTCCCTGCGAAACACCTTCAGCACAGTTGCCAGCATCAGCAGCATGGACAGCAGCATTCCTCCCAGCACATAGGGATATCCGTAGAACGGAAACATGGTCACTGCCTTATTGATCATCATGGCGGAATGAAGCTCATACCCGTCACCGGAAAGGGTGTCCATTACACACAGTCTCCCGCTGATCCACCGGTTTGGCATATCCCCGGAGGCTGCAAACCGCTTAGCCCACTTGTCCTCCTCCCCCGGACAAAGAAGCAGAGGCTCCTCATTGATCTGTACACACACCTCATCTCCCATCGGGAAGGTGGCAATACTGTCAAAGCAGTAGGCTTGATTCAGGCACAGCACCAGCACCGCCTGGGTCTGATAACGGCTGTCCTTAAGATTCCGCACCAGATACAGAGAATTTTCCCGGACCAGAAGCCCCACTGCTGTATCCAGTGTCTCTGCCAGCTCAGCCACAGCCTCATGATCCTTGTCCCAATACTTCCGTATCTGCTGGTAGGTTCCATTTCCCCGTTCACTGTAGACGCTGCTGAAATTTCTGGTATCCTCCTTTTGAAACCACAAAACAGCGCTGGAAATAGCGCTGCTTTTTTGATATTTGGAGGCCAGATACTCCCCATATCCCTTTTTGGCTGCTGTGTAGGACAGCTCTCCATTGCTGTATTTCTCCCTGATCTCCAGAATCTCTCCGTCATAGGACGCCTGCCTGGAATCATGGACTGCCCCGTTCAGCCGCTCTACGCAGATCCTATTGTTAAATTCCAACTGCCGGCGGTAATTGTCCACTGTCACCTCCATATGATTGCTCCCAACATACACGCCAAGCACGCCGATGAAAAGAAAAAGAGGAATCAGCCAGCAAAGCAGCTGGATCCTGATCACCTTCCATTTCATTGATTGCTGCTGCTTTTTCATTCCGCATCCTCCTCTGTATTACCCGCTATTGTGCACACCTGTCAGTCAAAGTTTAAAAAAGTCTCAAATTTTTCACAGTTTTCTGCCGCTGCTTCCGGACTGTCCAGCTCGCAAAAGATCCGCAGCAGAGGCTCTGTACCGGAAAATCTGGCTATGATCCACCCTCCGTTTTGAAAATATACCTTGCAGCCATCCAGGTAAGATACCTTCTCGATAGGAAGATCAAACTTCGGCAGCAGCTTATCTTCAAAAAGAAGCTCTTTAAGTTCCTGCTTGCGCTCCTGAGAAAACTGATAGGATCGCTCTTCCATGCAGGAAGCACCATACCGTTCCCGGATCTCCGCTGCCAGCTGTGACAGCCGTTTTCCGGTAACTGCAATCATTTCCACCAAAAGGGAGGCTGCATAAATGCCGTCCTTTCCGTTGATATGCCCCCGGACCGTAAGTCCTCCGGAGGACTCCCCTCCAATGATGGCTCCCGTTTCCTGCATCTTGGAAGAAATATGTTTAAAACCCACCGGCACTTCATAGCAGACCTGTCCAAAAGATGCGGCCATCCGATCTAACATATGGGTGGTAGCTACATTTCGCACTGCAGGCCCTCTCCATCCCTTGTATTCCATAAGGTAATAATACAGAAGCATCAGGATTTCATTGGCTGTAAGATAGTGCCCCCTGTCATCGATCACTCCCAGACGATCCGCATCCCCGTCTGTGGCAATACCAAGATCACAATTCATCTCTGTCACATAAGTACAAAGCTCTGTGAGAGAGTTTTTGCTTGGAGCCGGCATCCGCCGCCCAAACAAGGTGTCATGAGTTTCATGAATCAGATCGATCTCGCACCTGGCAGTAGCAAGGATCGTCTTCAGGGAAATCTGGCTCACTCCGTACATCGGATCCAGCACAATATGCAGCCCCCGCTCCCGAATGGCCTGCATATTGATATTGGCGATAATGTTGTCCAGATATTCATTCAAGGGATTAAATTCCACTACCCATCCCTCTTCCCTGGCTTTCTCATACTCTATATAAGAGATGGATTCCTTTTCCTCAATCTCCCGGGCATACGCTTCAATCTGGCGTGTCTGCTCCTCGCTGGCATCCCGTCCGCCATAGGTAAACACCTTAAATCCATTGTAAATAGCCGGATTATGGCTGGCTGTCACCATCATTCCGTAATGCATCTGATGCTTCTCCACATAGAACATAATCAGGGGAGTCGGGGAGGAACGATTCACGAACCAGCATCGGATCTTCTCTGCCGCAAACACCTCGCAGGCCCATTTTACTGCCTCCTTTGAGAGAAATCTCCGGTCATATCCAATCACGATTCCCTCCTGATCTACCTGCTCCGCTTTCATTTTCCGGGACATGGCCTTTGCCAGAAGCTGGATATTCTGTCTTGTAAAACCATCTCCTATGACGGCTCTCCAGCCGCCGGTACCAAAAGTTATCATGTGTGCCTCCTTTCTGATTATGCCTGTACTGTTATTCTAACATGAAACCTGACTCTGATACAGACGCAGTGACAAAATCTCCAAACTTTTTGCCTCCTCCTTTGAAAAAACCGTTTTCAAACAACAGGGGCGGCTCGCTTTGACGACCTCTTTCCTGCACGCCGCAGTGCAGTCCTGCGGAGCCTTTTATTTCACAGGAAGGAATTTCCCGGGAAATTAGGAAACAGGATTTCCCATCACTGCCTTTACCTGGTGCAACGTGCCTGCCGGAAAGACCGGTATTTTTTTTACCTCTTTCCCGTCCACCATCAGTGTTCTCACACCCTTCATCACATGTTCCGGATTCTTTACCTCTATCTGATAAACAGCTCCCCGCCATTTTCTTGTGACAGAAAATCCCTCCCACTCTGCCGGAATACAGGGGTCGATCAGCAGTTCCTCCAACTGAGGGCGGATGCCCAGCATATACCGGGTAGCTGCAAAGTACGCCCAGCCCCCGCTGCCGGTCATAAACGGATGTCTGGCTCTCCCATAGGCAGTGTGATCTTTTCCCATAATAAACTGACAGTAAGAATAGGGCTCTGCCTCCCGGATCTCAATCTGATCATTCTGGCGGCAGGGACAGAGCGCCTCATAAAATTTCATAGCCTTATCCCCCCGTCCAAGGCGACATTCTGCTGCCCAGGCCCAGGGATTGGGATGGCTGAAAATAGCGCCGTTCTCCTTCACTCCCGGATACACTCTGGTGACAAAGCCTACTTCCTCATCCGGCACAGTATAGGAAGGACCATTGAGCATAATTCCATAGGGAGTATACAGATATGTCTCCACACTGTCCATGGCCCGGATCCCCTGTTCATAGGTGGCTGCTCCGGAAAGTACTGCCCAGGCATTGGATTCCAAGTGGATCCTTCCCTCCCGGTCCTCCCTGGTTCCGATTTTCCGTCCGCTTTTTGTAATTCCCCGGATGAACCATTCCCCATCCCAAAGCTCTGTCTCGCAGACTGTTTTTACCTTCTCGTACATAGCTTCATATTTTTTTATGTCCTCCTGGATCCCCTTTCTCCTGGCCAGCTCCAGAAAATGTTCCAGTGCCCAGACATGAAGAAAAGAAACCATGGCGCTCTCTCCGCCGCCCAGATTCAAACAGTCATTCCAGTCTGCCCGCAGCCCAAGACAGACCCCATGGGCTCCTACCTGTCTGTAGGAGAAATCCAGTATCCGCTTCATATGTTCATAGACCGTTCCTTCTCCCTGGTCTGCATACCCTATCACCCTGTCCAGAAATTCCTCCTCCCCGGTCTCCCGGATATATTCTGCTATGGAGGGGATCAGCCACAGCGCGTCATCCGAACAGGTATCCTTCAGCCCGTGTATCCTCTCTTTGGGATCCGGCTCAGGGATCACTGTCGGGGAAGAAAAGGGCCTTGCCTCCTTTTTGGGCTCAAACCAGGCGGGGTCAAACAAATGCAGTCCGTATCCTTCGGAAACCAGCCCATGGAGCAGCTGCTCAATTCTCTGCCGGCATTTCTCCGGATTGGAATGAGGCACCGTCATGGCGTCCTGAGCAGTGTCCCGGTATCCTAACCCGGTCCTTCCCCCTACTTCGATAAAGGAAGCAAACCTGGAAAACATAATATTGATCTCTGCCTGGTACAGATTCCAGGTATTCAGCATGGTATTCATATCCTCACTGGGCGTACGCACCTGGAGTCTGGAAAATTTTTCTTCCCAATAGGCTGCCAGTTCCTCTTCGGCCCGATCCACTGTTTCAGGATCTTTATATTTTTCCCGCATAGAGCGGCCATCCGCTCTTCTCCCTTCCCCCAGCAGGAAGATCAGCCGTACCTCCTGCCCCGGTTCCAGGAGTATTTTTTTCTGCAATGCCCCGCAGTGATTCCCCCCTTTTTCAAAGGAACCGGAAAGTTTTCCCCGCTCCACTGCCAGAGGATTGGTCTCTGTCCGGTAATTTCCCAGAAAACGGTCCCGCACACAGTCAAATCCATCCGGCTCAAAACTGGCTGCAAAATACTGATAGCCATATTCCTCATAAAACAGATCATACTCAATTATGCCCTCTTCATAGGAGCTTCCGGAGGCATACAGACTCATTTGAAAGTTCTGATTATCCATGTCAATGTGGTGGAATGAAAACTCACAATAGGAGATCACATCCAGACTGCGTCTGCAGTCTCCTGTGTTTTTGATCTTTACATCCCACAGCTCCACCCTGTCCCCCAGCGGAATCGTCAGACGCTGGGAGGCCTGGATATCCCGATACTCACATTCATACACCGTGTAGGACATGCCGTGCCGGCAGCGGTACTTTGCCTGATCCAGGGGCTTGCCCACCGGCTGCCAGGAAATGCTCCAGTAATCCCCATCTGCTTCATCCCTCAGATATACATAATGGCCCGGCCGGTCCATGGGTACTCCGTTGGGCCGAAATCTGGTAATCCGATGGTACTGTGGAGTCTGGTAGAATAAATATCCCCCTGCTGTATGGTTAAACACTCCGCACAATTCTTCTACGCCAATGTAATTCGTCCAGGATACCGGCACATCTACCCGGTCAATGCAGTATTCCCTTCTTTCCTGATCAAAATATCCGTATCTCATTGTTCCCCCTCCTGCTTTTCTTCCTTCCGGATCCTCAAATCTTTTCGCCCTCCTCCAAAGGGCAGCACAGCCCCTGCCGCGTCCTCTGCCATTCTCTGAATCGTACTGCCCGCCATACAAGGATGCTATACTGCTATTATAAAAGGACAGGCGATTTTTTACCATTGCCTGTCCTGTGAATATTTGTTTTTGTTTGTGTATCCCCGATGCAGCTTCCCCGGCTGCTTGTCTCCAAATGCCCGCCTGAGAGATGGTCAGATCTGCTCTGCCGCAAAGCTGTTTTATCAGATCAGCCATCCTCTGATTCTCATACTGAACATTGGAAAGCCAGGGATTGCTGCCCATCTCTCTTTCTAAAAGTTCCAGGTTTGCATTCATCACCGCCACCGGTGTCTTCAGCTCATGCCCTGCATCAGAAATAAACTGCTTCTAAATTTTTAATCATCCTCTCCGTCCTCTTCATCTGCCTCATACTCTGGTTCATAGTCCGGCTCATACTGAGGTTCCGGCTCATACTCGGGCTCAGGTTCATACTCAGGCTCAGGTTCCGGATCGTATTCCGGCTCAGGTTCATACTCAGGCTCATAGTCCGGCTCAGGATCGTATTCTGTCTGTGGTTTTTCTCCCGCCTTCCCGCTTTCTTGATCGTCCGCACCCAACAACTCTTCCTGACTTTCCCTTTGGGCTTCTTCCTGCTCCCGCTGCTCCTCCTTCTTTTTCGCCAAAAGCTCCATCCGGCGCTTCAAATTCTCCATTTTCCTTTGGATCCGTTCCTGAGCCAGACTATCCTCTTCCTTCTCCTCCTTTTTTTCTTCAAAATATTCCTGCCGGTCTTCCTCCGGATCTTCTCTGTCCTCTTTCTCCTGCTCCTGGTTTTCCCACGACTCTTCCGGTTCCTCTCCGGAATCATCATCACTCTCCTCCGGTTCAGAAGCATCTTCCTCATCCCCGTCTTCGTCATCCTCTAAAGCATCCTGCTCTATTTCCAGATCCTCTGTTTCCTCCTCTTCGCTCTCCTCCTCCGGATCTTCCTCCCTGCGCTCCCCGGGATCTCCCTGGCTTTCCGTCTCTTTCTCCGGTGCTTTCTGGAATTCCTGGCCGCTGTAATTGACATACGCTCCCAGGTCAATATCCAGTTCCTCTAAATATTCTGCCAGTTCGCGTATCGACATTTCTGTCAGCTTTTCAAGATCAAGCCCGGGATTGTCTGCCAGCAGCTTCTGTAAAAGAGCTGCCTTGCCCATGGAAATTCCATATTTTTCTGCCAGCCCTTCCAGCTCATGATCCCTGTGGATCTCCTGATCCAGCACGGTTCCGCTTCCCAAAAGAGTGTCCATGCAAATACTGATCTCCCCGGATAAACGTCCCCTGATAGCTTCCGCCTTCTTTCGATTGTTCCCCTCTACGGAAAGCAGCACTATGCGCTGTTCCTGATTCAAATATCCATGCCGCACCATAGAGCCTAAAATTGCGTTCACCGCCACATCCAGATCAGTATTTTTCAAATCCATATCCTTTAAAATCACCTGTCCGTCCCGGTTGTTTGCCTTTGCCTCCAGCACCCGTTCCCGACTGTTCACATCCAGGACGACACTGGGATTTACATCCAGATACACGGTAGCTTCCACCCGCAGACTGATCATATAATACGTCAAAAGACACAATGCCAGACAGGCTGCCAGGGAAGAGGCATATCTGATCACCTTCCCGGATACTCCCTTCCGGCTTCTGAGTCCGTCCAGATACCACTCATCGCCATTGGCCTTCTCCACCGGCTGTTTCCAAAGATACTCTGCCTGATCCGGCGCAAGCTTTATCACTGCCTTTTTAATATGGTCTTGGATATAGGAGTCTGTTACCTTTTTCATAATCTCTCCTCCAGCTGTTTGCGCAGCTTCTTAAGTCCTCTGTTATACTTTGACAAAACGGTTGACAGAGGGATCGACAGCAACTCGCTGATCTCTCTGTGCTTTAGTCCTGACACTGCATACAGAACAATGATCTGACACTCTTCCCGGGACAGGATATGAAAGGCCGTCTCAAAAACGATCCGGTCCTCCCTGTCTTCAATGTCACTGCAGTCAATATCCTCTTGGATCTCCTCCAGGGAAACCCCGGAATAATGCTTTCTCTGTCTGAATTTCATCAGGCACACATTCCTGGCTATGGTGAACACCCATGCCATTGGCTTCCCCATGGGCTGATAAAGGTGGGCTGCACTGCGAATTTTCAGATACGCCTCCTGCATGGCATCCTCGGCATCCTCTCTGTTGCACAGCAGAGAAAGGGCATAGGAAAACACCGCATTTCTGGTTTTCTCATACAGCTCGCAAAAAGCCGTCTTATCCCCTGCGCCGATACGGTAAAATATCGTTTCCTCTATGAAGATCGTTTCTTTTTCCTGTGGTCTGTCATAGGCCACAGCAGCAAATATCAGCATATTACGTTTCCTCTCACAGCTCCCGGCTAATTTTTTCACACTGGAAAATACTTTTTTTATTATAACTCATTTTTATCATGCTGAACAAGCCCCAGGAGAATAGACAAATTCCCGTTTCGGCAGCGAAGCTGATCAATAAATTCCTTCTCCTGCTCCATATTCCTCATCTCGATCCGATAGGAAAGCTCAAACATGGTTCCCATATTGGTGGTCTTCACCCGCTCTAAACGGGCAAATCTAGTGTATGCCTGAAACAGATCCTCAAAAATCCCGGTATAATTCAGATCTTCCGGAATTGTGATGCGAAGCTCCCGCTCTCTGGAGGTACTGCTTCCAAAATGCGCTTTCTCCAGGATCAAAATAGCAAGTCCCACAACCACAGTGATCAGCACCGCCAGGGGCAGAAATCCCATTCCAACCGCCAGGCCCACGGCCATGGCAAAAAAGATAAATCCGATCTCTCTTGCCGTTCCCGGAGCGCTGCGGAAGCGCACCAGACCGAAAGCTCCCAGCACTGCCACAGAAGTCCCCAGATTGCCATTTACGATCATGATGATCGCCATGACTAACAGAGGCAGAACTGCCAGAATGACCACAAAGCTTCCTAGATGGCTCTCCGATGATTTGTAAAACAGGGCGATCACAATACCCAGGATCAACGCTGCGGCCATTGCCGCGGCCACTGCCTCTATAGAAAATGTTCCTGCATGAAAAATACTGTTCAGCATACCTGTCTCCTCCTATTCTCTTCCCAATTTTCATTTCTGTGTATCATCATCTGTTCCAGATCAAAGACTCCGTGCTCCTTTTTGTAAATATCTCCATATTTTGAAAAAGACACCGGATAAATCTCAAGCTCTGACAAAATTTCTGTAAACCACAAAGGCGTAGCTCCCATCACCTTGCTCTCCATCAGGTAGTAACCCTCCGGAAGCAGCAGCTCCCCGTAATCTCCATTCTCCAGTCCCATAAAGGATCTTCTGCTGCGGATCCTCTGATCAAAGGTGACCCGAAATTCCGGATCTTCCATTCCAAACAGCGCAGTCCGGTCATAGGCCAGATAGATCCCCCGCATCAGTGGATAGCGAAACAGGAAAAAATCGATCTCATTCAAAATCTGATTGTCCTGCACCGAACGCATCCCATTCTCCACACCGTTCCTGCTCTGCAGCGGCCGAATCCCATGCTCCACATAATCATAAGCCTCTCTCAGTGTCAGCTGGATCCTCCGTTTGTTCACCACTTTCCGGTATTTCTTTTTAATCTCTAAAAACACCTGGGAATCCATTGTTGGGATCCCGCAGCTGCGCAGCCGCAGTTTTTCCTTATAGACCGGTTTTTCTATGGAGCGTCGTATCAGATCATAGCCGGGGGTATCATAATAAATATTGCAGATAGTATGAAGACCGTATTGATCCGTCTGCATATAGGGCGCCAGCCGGCATCTCAGCTCCTGATAAACCGACTCCGGCATCAGATACTTCTTTTCATACCGGTTAAAAACAGATTGTGCCATAACACTCCCCCCTAACGTTCCAGCTGCTGGTGAACCTCCAGACAGCCTCCATCATTGATCACCGTTACATTTCCATCCTTAGTCTGGAATACGGAACAGTTTCTTCCCTTTAAAAGCTCCAGTGTCTGTACATCTGCCGGATTTTTGTTAGAAGAGCAGATCACCCCATACTCCGGAGACGTTCGATCCAACAGCTCCTGCAGTGCAGTGTTGTACACACCGTGATGAGGCACCTTTAAAAAATCACAGTCCACAGCCGTTTTCCCCTGTATCCACTCCCGAATCCTCTGTTTTTCTGTATCCCCGGTGAATAACAGCCTGTTTTCGCCATGCATAATAGTAGTGATGAGGGAAAAATTGTTATCCATTTCCGCTCCCTCCACCAAAGTTTCATAGGAAACCGGCGGTTCCACCAGAACCTGCGCCTCTCCCAGCATAAATTCCACTGGCTCCCTCAGCCGTTTTGGCGTAATCTCTTTCTCCTGAAGCGCGGCTATAAAGTCTACATACTCTGTGCTGTTTCCCTCATAATCCGGCAGAAAAACTTCTCCCACCGGAAGCGTCTCTATCAAAGTATCTGCTCCCCCCACATGATCCTGATCAAAATGGGTGATCAGCAGGATATCCACCTTGGAAATACCCTGATCGTTTAAAAACTGAATGACCTCCTCCCCATCTTCTTCCTCCCCTGCATCCATCACCATCGTATGGTCCTGACACTGGAGAATGATGGCATCCGCCTTTCCCACCTTCAGCAGCGTTGCTTTCAGAGGCTCAAGACCTCCGTCTCCCTTTACTGTTTTCCCTGTTGTAACGTAAGCGCAAAATAATTCGACGGATTGTGTTGCCCTAAAAATCATTCCATAATAATCATTAGAAAATGCAAGCATTTCACTTCATCTTCTCTTGCTAGAAATGATAGATGCGAGCATTTTACT